>CDZA01007596.1_pt1 | contig 12435 bp, 11 predicted proteins | sample 554881 | NCBI WGS metagenome assembly CDZA01 (sample SAMEA3182082, study PRJEB8094) | gut metagenome | biome: human; feature: gut; material: Stool; isolation source: human stools | place: Canada | collected 2012-12-04
CCAGTAGAAATCAAAGGATCCTTGTTGTTGAAGCCCTCCACGGTGAACAGCCAGTCCACTTCACCAACACGGTAGGCGTACTCGTTGCCGAGCTCCGCGGGAACATGAAGCACCGCTTCAAGCTTCGCGCTCTTGCCCTTGGCGAAGGTGCCGAGAAGGACACTATCGGTGAGCTGCGCGCTCTTATCGGGCGAAGCGGAGAAAATGCTCTGCTTCGTGCCGTCCGCATTCACGAGATAAATTTCCATCGAGAGCTCGGAGAGAAAGTTCGCCATGGTGGCGACGGTCTCGTCGCGCTCACCGTCTACGTTCTGCCGATCCTTGCCGTCCTCGTTTTCAAACTTCTCGTCGTAGGTGAGCGGGTTGCCCTGCTCATCGTGCGGCACGGCGCGGATGTAGAGCTTCACATAGTCAAAGCCGTTGACACTGTTTTTGATCGTGATGGTCTCGGTGCGCTCGTCACCGGGCATGACGTCTTTAAAATTATTAAAGAGGTCTGTGTCCGTGTAGCCGCTGCCGGTGGTCTCGATCACGAGTCCGCTGGTACCGTCGCGCCGGACGACCGCATCGGCGGCAAGAACCGGAATAGTCAGCACTGCAACGGCTATGAGAACCAGTCCGAGAGAAAGGAGCCTGTTTGTCATTTTTTTCACGTTCCAGCTCCTCCTTAGTTTCCGAGGGAGGGTGTTAACTTGCCATCGATGATAGTCGCACCCCATGCCTGCTGAACGGCTTCGGCGGGTTCGCTCTGGATAGCTTCTGCCAAAACTTCAACGGAAAGCGTATATTCCGGATTTTCCGGGTATGTAACCGCACAGTCCAGAGGACGCTCTTCTGTTGAACTGCCGGGGGAAACCGGCAGCGAATAGTAGAAATATCCGTCCGCGCCTTTATTCCAGTAGTTGCCCAAATTTTCTGTCAGAGTGTAGGAGTAGCCACCGGGAACAGAGACGGCAACCTTTCCGTACGTATCGCGCCACGTTACAACATAGGTGGCACGGATATAGGCGGCAGTATTGCCGGTGTTTTTAATCTGCACATTTTCCTTCGAGCCTGTTACCTCGCAGGAAACCTTGGCGTACTCGAACGTGCTTTTCATCGGCTCCGTACGGGCGACCAGAAAGGCAACGGTCGTACCAACTGCTATGCCGATCAGAAGAATCATGGATAAGAGCAAAACTGCTGCTTTGTTCGTGGGGAATCGGGGCTTGCTGTCTTTTCTGCTATGTGCTCCCGGATACATAATCGCCGTCTCCTTTCTCGATTTTCAGAGCACGCTGTACGCATTTCCGCTCAGCCATTTGGAATTGCTGACGGTGTTTGTAAATCTGACCTCATTGGTCTGCGCACCCTGCAAGGTTATACTCTGAGAGCCGCCGGTTGTGCCGCACCGCCAGTTCCAATTGGTTTCTTCTGTGACAGTATAGGAGCCGATTTTCAAATTCCTTATTGTCACAGAGCTGTTTCCGTTAACCGCTACTTTTATCCCGCTTTCCGGCAAGTCTCCGCCGGTAACAACATAGATGAATGTCTGATTCTCATCCGCAATCCCGTCGACCTGCTTGATGGTGAGATCGGCCACGGCGTAGTCAAACTTGGCGTAGTACGTCGCGGCTTCATAGCCCATGACGGGGGATTCTGCCGTGCCGTAATTCTTGGTCTTGTCCGGTTTCAGCATATTGCCAGTGACCCAGCCTGCATTCACGGCTTCAGTGCAGGCTTCATTTTTGTACCAGCCGACGAACTTGAAGCCAGGATTGGCGGTGGGAGTGGAGCCGACCGCTGTGCCGCTCTTTACCATCACGGTTTCGCTCGCCGAGTCAACGGAGCCGAAGCTCGCACCCGCAGGGCCGACAGACACATAGTTGATATTCACTGTCTCTTCAGTCGGTTCTTCCGTAGTCGGTTCTTCCGTAGTCGATTCTTCTGCCGGCGTGGTCTTTTTCACATACAAATCAAACTGAACATATGCGCCGACGTTCTCCTGCCCATCGCCACCCAGGATTCCGCTTGTGAAGGCAAAGTCATCATAGTAAACATTCTCATCACACACCGTATCTATCTGGGTTACGTTAGTCCCTTCTTTCCAGTTTCGGATTTTCTCGGACACATCATTCAACTTATACCCACTATTTCCGGCAGGCTCAATCGTAAAGCGGATCGGATACCCCGGATCATCTGCTTTACGCTGAAGAATGACATGGTTATTATCGCAACTGTCGCCCAGATATGCAGTGTCATACGCATTATCATCCGGATCCTTTACAACGGTGTACGGCGCGTCAATATTCACGACGCCGCTCGCGTCCGATGTTCCGGTAAACATGACCAGTCCGTCGCTCCACTCAGGCAACATGTCATTTTCTCCGTAATACGGAGAGTAAAGATCGCGCCGCACTTCAACAGTCACACCCGGCTGCGGTATTGCTTCATTGCTATCGTCTACGCAAAAGACGTTGATTTTAATGTGGATCTGTCCCGCCGCAGGCTCTGTGACAGGGCTGTCGGTTCCCACCGCCGCCGCAGCAGTTCCCATAACCGACGTATAGAAAGGACAGCCCTCCCCGTGTGGCTCGCCCTCGGCGGGCTTTGGGTCGCAGGTGCAGCCCTTTTCTTCCACAGAGTTTTCCGGCGTGGGGACCGGGGGATCTTCCGCGAGTGTCAAATTTTCATTCGCGGCAGGCGGATCGCCGGAAAACGCCAGCGTGCCGGGAAGTGCCATGCTGATAATCAGGGTCAGGCAAATGATTAGTGCGACTCCTTTTTTGCGCGTCATATAGCTCCCCCCTTACACTTTCGGCCAGCCCTGCGCGTCCATGGCAGTATTCCCGTTGTTGGCGCTCTGCGTGGCCTGTGCGAAAATATCAATCGTTGCCGTTGCATTCTGATACGCGTTGCTCATATCGGCATGAAAGCTCACGGCAGTGCAAACCGGCACTGTGACCTCTCCGGGCTTTAAGACTTTGTTGTAATAATAGTAGCCGTCCTTCTCCGTCCAGTCGGCAGTGTTGCACGCCAGCTCCACCAGAGAAGCATCCGGTGTGATGCTCCCGGTCGGAAGAACGATCTTCTTATCCACCATCACCCGCACCCACGCGTCGGATACGCCGGTGTTTTTGATCTCCACGATTTTGGTAACGGTGGTTTCGGGCATCACGCCGGTCACATCTTCAAAGGGCATTGTTCTCTCCTCGTCCGCCCATTCCTGTACCGCAATCTGCACACCGCCGGTTGTGATGACGTTGTGCGCCTTGCTGTCCGCGGTGAAGTACGCAATGGTTTCGGCGGCAAACAGGGAGAAACAGAGGGCCAGCACCGACAGAATTAAAAATTTTCGCTTCACAGTTCTTCTCCTATCAAGCTATAATTGGGAAGACCTTCCCCGGATCGAAAACATAACCGCATGGCCGAGTCAGACCATATGAGAACACCCGCGTTCCCCGGGCGCTCTCATATGGTCTGTACCCCTCGGGGTACAGACCACAGAGATAGGGAGATTAGCGCAGCTCATCGAAGAAGCCGCGCAAAGGAGGAATTAGTTAAAGGCAGCCCACGCAGCGGCGGCATTGGCAAAGCCCTCGGCCTGGATGGCATCGGCCTCGACCAGAACGTTCAGGGTCATGGTATCGCCGCTTGCAGTAATAGCACCGGCGTCAATAGCCTTCTGGATATCGGCGCTGGTAGCATCTTTGTTGATGCCGATGAAGTTCCAGACGTTCCACTCGGTCATAGCGCCGGCCTTCAGCGGCTGGATGCGGGTGAAGGTGTAAACGTCATAGGTAACGCCGTCCTTGGTAACACTGGCCTTATCAATCGCAGGAGCATTGTTCCAGCCGCCGCCCTTACCATCGATGAATTCGCCGGTGCTAAAGGAGGAGGAGCACCACTGGTTGGTGATTACGCCGCCGGCATTCACGGCAACAAAGTCATTGTTGGCCGCAGAGGGAACCATCACGCGGATGCGGATGTAAGCGTCATTTGCGCCGGTGTTGACGACATAGGGGCACTTGGCAACGCCGCGGCCGGGAACCATGTTCTCGCCCTTCACGGCCAGATAGTCCGCCATATAGGTCTCAGCGTCTGCCTTGATCTCGGCATCGGTGAACATGGTGTGACCCGTGGAGACATACTTCATGCCATCCTCAGCGACTACCTTATGCGTGGGGTCGGGGATGGAAGTATCGCCGGAGTTGTCGTTGCCTTCGCGGTGGAACCTGGACTCGATCAGGTCAATCTTGACATTTCCCACGGTAAACGTATTGGTGGCAGACTTGGTGTCGGTGAAGTAAGCGAGGGATGCGCCCACGACGGCGACCGCCAGCAGGGCGACGCAGAGGCAAAGCGCGGTGAGTTTCTTTTTCATGTGCTTTGTTCCTTCTTTTATGTATTATTTTTATGCCCGTGCGCAGGTGGGTACTCATTGACGCAGCTCTTTGGAAAGACCGCGTGACTTACAGGACAATTACGCCTGCGCGTCGAATGCGGCGAAGGCCGCCTTGGCATCCGCAAAGCCCTCGGCCTGGATAGCGTCGGCCTGCACCAAAACGTTTACGGTCATCGTGCCGTCCTCCGATACAAGGATAGCTCCCTTATCGACAGCCTTCTGGATGTTTGCGCTGGTAGCTTCATCCGCAATACCGATGTAGTTCCAGACGTTCCATTCGGTCATCTCACCGGGCTTCAGGGGCTCGGTGCGGATGAAGGTGTAAACGTCGTAGCCTACGCCGTTCTCATCGATATAGCCCTTGCCGCTGGCATCAATAATCGGATAGTCAGTTCTTTTACCGTGCATAAACTCGCCGCTTGTGATGGCAGTAGTGCAGAACTGGCTTTCGATCACGCCGCCGCTGCGAGCCTGCCAGTAATCACGGTTCGCATCGGAGGGGATCATCACACGGATGCGGATGTAGGCGTCATTCGCACCGGTGTTGATGACATAAGGGGACTTGGCAATGTTCTTTCCGGGAACCATGTTTTTACCGCGCTCGCCGATGTAGGCGGAGTAATTCGCAGCATCCGTCTTGATCTCTTCATCAGTGAAAATCGTGGAGCCGTTTGCGACATAGTCCATGCCGCTCGCGGTCTGGGTGGGGGCGGGGATAGAGGTATCGCCGGAGCTGCCGGAGCCCTGACGGTGATATCTGGACTCGATCAGGTCGATCTTGACATTTCCCACGGTAAACGTATTGGTGGCAGACTTCGTGTCGGTGAAATAAGCGAGGGATGCGCCTACAACGGCGACCGCCAAAAGGGCGACGCAGAGGCACAGCGCAGTGAGTTTCTTTTTCATGTGCTTTACTCCTTCTATTTTCATTTTTTGCGCTGCATGTAAGGAAATGCTCAGGGGTTATTCGCCGCTGCCCATGCGGTAGCAGCATCGTCAATACCGAGGCGCTGGACAGCGTAGGCCGTGAACGACAGCTGGGGCTGGGTTCCAGAAGCAATGCTGTTAATCTCTGCCTTGGTCAGCATCTGGCTGACCGTGACATTACAGTTCACATCGTACGCATCACCTCTTTGGGCATCCTCCGCGCTGACTTCGCGATAGTAAACGCCGGGATGGTCGTTGAGAGCTATCCAGCCTTTTTGGACGTCGACAGAGTAGAAAACCTTCGCCGTACCGTTCGCGTCCGGGAAGCGCGACCAGTTCGTTTCCTCAACCTTCACAAACAGCCAGCAGGCTTCGGAGTTGGGCTCGACCGTCACCTTCAGGGATCTCCTGATTTCAACGCCGGGGATGATTTTGAGCGGCTGACTCTCCGCTTCAGCCTCGGTCAATTTGATATTGATGTCTCCGAGGGTGAATGTACTGACAGAAGACTCCGACTCGCTGACGAGCCAGGCAACCGTTCCGTCTACAGCACAGCCGACCACCATCGTCAATGCCAGCATTACGAAAACGGACAGTATCGCAATGAACTTTTTGTTGCTCATGCGGCGGCGGTTTGCATGGTGTTTCATTTTTCTTTTTCCTCCTTCCCTCGGTTATTTGCGATTGGTTTTATTTCAACAGGCAAAACGTTTCCATTGGGATCGTCTGCCTGCCGCAATTCTTTTTGCGGTAAGTTTAATCCGTCCGGTTTTCGCCGATCGTTTTCTCCGATGCTGCTTTGGAGGCAGCGGCTTTGTATTCTGCCGTATGTCTGCCTTTGCCGGGCCGGGAGAGTTTTATTTCCTCGTCCCGGTCATCCGGAAACATGTCGGGGAGAAACATCAGCAGCAGAAGTATCGCGCCTGCGGAAATCGCAACGTACATTCCGGGCGGGTGCTGGATGTAATTTGTCGCATAGCCCAGATATGGGATGGAGAAAACCGGCGTACCAATGACGTTTTTATAATGAACAAGCCGAGCGTCTTCTGCTTCGTTTGCGTCGCCCTTGGTGCGGAAGCGGATCACGGTGGGGTCTTCCCCGTCGGGGACAATGCCCACAACGCGGTGCGTGGCCACGGTGTTTTCATCCAGCATAAACGTGATGGGCTGCCCCTCCTGAATGGCGGAAGGGTCTATCTTTTTTACATAGATCAGCGAGCCTGTATGATAGGTTGGCTCCATGGAGCCGGACAGCACGGTGAACACCTGCAATCCGGCGACTCTTGCGCCCACCAGCAGAAGCGCCAGAATCACCACCAGCGCAACCAGAATGCTGCTGACCACATTCCATACCCTTTTGAGAGATTTGCTCATATAGTTTCTTTCTGATTCCTTAATGCTTCCACTTATTTAGACATAATTCGCATTATGTCGGGAGCAAATGGCATATACATACAAAGTTTGCATCAATCCTTGATTTTTTTATAGCACTTACCGCTTGAAAAATCAAGTTCCGATGCAGAAAAGGTTCACAAAAAAGCAAAAAAAATTTAACCGCTGTACATATTGTCGAAAACGAGTAGCACAACGACACCCCCTGCGGCGTTTTCTCAAAAAAACGTGGAAGGGGGGTGTGCTTTTGCGCGCCCAAAATGGAAGATCATTTTCGTGTCGAACGCCCGCCGCTGCTGCTCCTTTGGACATAATTGGACATAATGCGAATTATGTCGGGCTTTTTTCTATACGACCAGCCCCAACCGTTCGAGCTTCTGGCGGTGCTCCGTGCCGGAGGTCATGATATAGATGCGGGTCGTATCTACGCTGCTGTGCCCTAAAATATCCGCCAGCTTTGCAATGTCCTTTTCGATGCCGTAAAAGGTTCTGGCAAAGAGTTTCCGCAGGTTATGGGGAAAGACCTTGCCCGGCTTTACCCCGGCGGCTTTGCACAGTCCTTTCATCTGCGCCCATATGGCTTTCCGGTCCAGAGGTTTTCCGCGCCCCGTGAGAAAGATCACGCCGGAGCGGATTTTCTGTTTTCCGGCATAATCCAGCAGCCGCCGTCTCAGCTTGCCGGGAAGCAGGATCGTCCGGGTCTTGGCCTTGCAGCGCACAATAACCTCCCCGCGCCTCGCCGCTTCCGCCGTAAAATATTTCAGTTCGGACACGCGGATGCCGGTGGAGCAAATGGTCTCCATCACCAGCCGAAGCTGCTCGTTCTTCCCTGTCGCTTTTAAAAGCCGCTCGTACTCTGCCTTTGTCAGCTCCTTTTCCTCCGCACAATAAACCTGCCGCTGCACTTTGAGGGATTTCACCTTGCAGTCCGGCCAATCCATAAAAATCAGGAAGCTGTTCACGCTGGCCAGCATGGAATTGATAGACCGCACCGCATAGCTTTCTTCCAGCAGATGGTTTTTGTAATGGATAACCAGCTCCTTCTCTACTGGCGTTTCTCCGATAAAGGCTTGAAAAGCACGGATGTCCCGGAGGTATTTCTCCACGGTGACCGCGCTCTTTTCGTCCCGGATCAGATATTGGCGAAAGGCCTGTATCGCTTCTTCGGTAACTCTTTTTTGTTCCATTGGTAATTTCGCCTACCTTCCTTCTTGGTCTGCACATATTGTAATCATGTTTCGGACAAAGGGAGAAGCAGAGAAACAACTTTAATAAAATCGTAGGTTCAGCACGATATGCGCAGGATAAGAAAAAGCACCTGTCCAGCGGATTTACTGAACGGGTGCTTTTGGCAGGCTGCAAAAGAGCCAACGGGAATTTTCCGTTGGCTCTTTTCCGTTATTTATTCTCCGGCAGCTCCGGGAATTTTGCGTCCTGCACGGCGTAGGGGGCTTCTTCCGCCGCGGTGGGCAGGAGCTTGGCTGCGACCACGAGGCGCTGATCGCCGGTGCCGACCTTGTCGTACAGCGTGCAGCAGGTCGAGAGCGTCAGAAGCTTATCCCCGTCCTCGATGGCCGCGCCGCCGATGGCGAAGAGATTCTTCCGCGCCACCGTTTCAAGATACTCCGTCCGCTCCTTTTCGTCTCAAACTCGGGGCGGACGTAGTCGAACTCCGTATCCGTCACAAACACCGCGACGATCTGGAAGATCATATGCTATCCCAGAGCGAGATTATAACTGCAATTACTGACAGAACTATCGGAGAAAATACCACTAAATAATCTATTAGACTTTTTTCAATGAAATTTTTATTAACACAATTGTATCTTCCATATTGTCATCCGCTTTCTATCTAAGCCAAACTAAATCAAAAACCGAATCTGATTCTGAGTGAGATACCAATCTACCATTTTAACCGACTCCTGTCATAAAATAGCACGGTAATGATCCTCTTCATCAAAGACAGATAACCATATAAGGCGGAATGCAGAGAACATCGTCTTTTTCTATGAGGTTTCTCGGATGCACAATATAACTGCCGCCGATTCGATTTTTGAATTTTCCCCGAAACCGGTGCAACGACTCTGTGGTATAGCGCATACCGGATTTCACTTCAATGGGATAGATTTTATATTTCGTTTTGCTGTTGTTGGAGATAATGAAGTCAATCTCAATGTCGTTTCGTTTCTTCTCTTCATTGTATTGCGTATAGAAAAACAACCGATGCCCGTTGGCAGTAAGCATCTGCGCAACGGCATTCTCAAACAGCATGCCTTCGTTGATTCCAAGCTTCCCAGCAAGAATCTGTTTATAGACTTCGTCCTCCAAAAGTTCGTTCTCGTCAAAAGCGTGGCTGACCAGCAATCCCGTATCACCCAAGTAGCACTTGATATAGGCATCCGATTCGCTGAGCGACAAACCAACATTCGGATCATTTGCTCTGCGGCATTCATTGGCCACCATGGAATCCGCCAACCAGAAAAATGTTTCCTCATACTGATCGGCCGTGGATCCTGCGGCAATGCGATTGAAAACAACGCGCTTTTCGTGCCGCGAAAGAAGCCCCGGAATCTGGTCAAATATGGCCAACACCTTGGAACGATACTGTGCACGGATCTTCATGATATCGTTCCGATAAAGCTCCAGAATATCCCGCTTTTCCTGATCGGCTTTTCCGAAGTCCTTATGTCCTTCCAGAAAGGCAACCACACTCATTGGCATGCCGCCGACCAGCAGATACTGCCCCCACAGAAGCATCGCTTTGTTGTGCAGGCTTCTTTCGAGCGGCTCCCTCTTATCAAAGCAGGAACGGATATAGCCTACCAGCGGCTCTTCCTGCAAAGCCCAGCAAAATTCCTCGAAGTCCAGCGGATACATCTTGATATGCCGCTCCTCGGATGGAATGACAATATCCTTTACATTCTCCTTAATGGAGATTAGCGAACCGGTTTCGATATAGTCATAGCGCCCGTCCGCGACCAGGTATTTTATTGCTTCGCGCGCTTTCGGAAACATCTGGACTTCATCAAAGACAATGATGCTCTCCCGCGGGTAGAGCGTAACGCCGTATTCTACCGACAACAGCATGAAGAATGTGTCCAAATCATTCAGATGCTCCAGAAAATATCCTTTGACGGTCTCGTTTGCACGGGCAAAGTCGATCAGGATATAGCTCCTGTACTCATTTTTGGCAAACTCCTCTACCACGGTAGATTTGCCAATTCGGCGAGCGCCTTCTACAAGCAGAGCCTTCTTACCACCGGTTTCCTTTTTCCATGTAAGAAATTTATCATAAATCTTTCGCCGGAAAAGCATATTCGATCACCTCTATTGTTACTATACAGCCGCAATCAATAAAACGCAAGATAAATAGCTCGTCAATTTCCTACAATACGCAGGTTTGTAATGCTGCCGATTTCCGAAAGAACGCGTTAAAATATGTGCAACGGCGATTTTTAAGCACAATATAAATATAAGAATCCACATAGTTTGTTTGCGTCCTTTTAATATATACGTTGAATGTACAGAGGAGTTGTGCTACAATTTTTATATAATATGCACGAAAGGAATGAGCTTGTGGAGCGAGTCTATGCATTTACTGACGAGTCTGGAGCTTTCGGATGGGACATTGAAAACCCTAACGTTTCGACGCATTTTATTATCACAGCAATTATTGTCAAGGAGCCTGATCTTGAGGGTTTTACGCAGAAAGCCGAAGCATTAAGAAAAAAGCATTTTCAAACAGGTGAAATTAAATCAAGCAATATTGGCGGCAATCATGCACGCCGACTTCGCGTATTAGCAGATCTTCAGGGTATCCCATTCAGCATTTTCTCGGTCTGTGTTGACAAAAAGAAATGCATTGAAAATATGAGCATGAAGGGACTCCAGTATAAGAAGACCTTCTATAAATTTATGAATAACATTGTCCATCGGGAGCTGCGCCGTGCATTTGAGAAAATAACTATAGTGGCTGACGAGATAGGCGGCAATGAGTATATGCAGAGTTTCTGCCAATATGTGACCAGCCACCAAGATATGCCGAACCTTTTTGGTGATGCCAAGTTCAGCTTTGAAAACAGTAAAAACGATGTGCGCATACAAATGGCAGATTTTATTAGCGGAACGCTTGCGTATGTTTTCGACCGGCACAAAAAATCGGACGATGCCCCGGATTATCTAAAAATACTTAATAAAAAGATTATCCGTGTTGAGTTGTATCCCAAGACATATGATACCTATGTTCTTGAAAACAGCGCAATTGCAAAAGACTACGATGTGGATATTGCAAAGCTTTGTTTTGCTCAGGCAGTCAAGTTTGTAGAGCATAACGCCGATGATCCGGATCCCGAGGTCAAAGCGCAAGTAAGTGTTTTACAGTATTTGTTGTTCCGCTTTATGAACAATGATTGTCGTGGATATATTTGCACCCGAGAACTGAAAGAACAGCTCAGTAACACCGAATTGCGAGGGATTTCCGATACGGCATTCAGAACGCGTATTATCGGAAAACTTCGGGATAAGGGCGTAATAATTGCGAGTTCTCAAAAAGGCTATAAAATTCCATCTAAGCAGGGAGAACTATATGATTTTATCAACCATGACACGAAGATCGTTATTCCAATGCTGGCGAGACTGAAGAAATGCCGTGATCTCGTCAAGCTCGGAACGGCAAATGGTCTCGACTTATTAGACCATGCTGAATATGCACAGCTACGCGCCTATTTTGACAGCATTCCAATGGCTGATGATGAGACAGGCATGAGCGATTAAAGATATTCTTTTCGGGATGTCAATCTTATAATCGCTCTTTATCTCTCACTTTATATTCCTTACAGAAAGAGGGAAACAAAAATGAAATCAAGTGAATTGCTGCCATCCTATGATAATTTGCGGAAAACGTTTGTTAACGATGCCATCGGGAGAAGCACGGATGTAATCCGATTTGCAAACCTGCTGAATGTTATTGACAGCAGTTTTTCAATTGCGATTGACAGCAGCTGGGGCAGCGGAAAAACGTTTTTTGTAAAACAGGTTAAAATGTTCCTGGATGCAAATAACGACCATGTTCATGCAATCCCAGATCCAGATAAATCGGTTTTTCAAAGCAAATGGTCCGATTTTTCCCGAAAACCGATGCCTGACTTTCAGCCGCAAGTTTGCGTATATTATGATGCATGGGCGAATGATGGTGATGAAGATCCGGTTTTGTCGCTTGTATACGAAATCATCAATGATGTTGAGTCGGACTACTCCCTTCCCAAAGACGGCGACTGCATAAAAATAGCCTCTACTGTTCTGGATTCGTTTAGAGGAAAAAACTGGACAGCGGTAATTGATGCGCTCCGAGGCGAAGATCCTCTTGCGGAAATAAAAAAAGCAAAAAGCATTGAGGAAGAGATAAAAAACTTTCTTGATTCGCTTCTCTGTGAAAGGGGAAACCGTCTCGTTGTTTTTGTGGATGAGCTTGATCGTTGCAGACCAAGTTTCGCTGTAAAACTTTTGGAGAGAATCAAGCACTATTTTGCGAATGACAGAATCACATTCGTTTTTTCCATAAATGCAGAGGAACTGCAGCATACGATTCGACAGCACTATGGAAGCGGTTTCGATGCCTGTCGGTATTTGGAGCGGTTCTTTGATTTGAGAGTGTCTCTTCCGCCGGCGGATATGGCAAAATTCTATAGAAGCATTGGATATAATGGAAGTTCTTTCGTATACGACAAAGTATG
>CDZA01068348.1_pt1 | contig 12234 bp, 9 predicted proteins | sample 554881 | NCBI WGS metagenome assembly CDZA01 (sample SAMEA3182082, study PRJEB8094) | gut metagenome | biome: human; feature: gut; material: Stool; isolation source: human stools | place: Canada | collected 2012-12-04
GGCCTATGCTGCGGCCAAAGGCGGCCTGAAGATGCTGACCCGCAACATCGCGTCGGAGTACGGCGAGTACAACATCCAGTGCAACGGCATCGGCCCGGGTTACATCGCTACCCCGCAGACCGCGCCGCTGCGCGAACGCCAGGCGGACGGCTCGCGCCATCCGTTCGATTCGTTCATCATCGCGAAGACTCCGGCCGCACGCTGGGGTACCCCCGAAGACCTGATGGGCCCGGCGCTGTTCCTCGCCAGCAAGGCTTCGGACTTCGTGAACGGCCATGTGCTGTATGTGGACGGCGGTATCCTCGCCTACATCGGCAAGCAGCCCAAATAATTCGTCGCCCGGCGGTTGCGGTGCCGTGAGGATTCGGTGCGCCGCAGTTGCGGGTAACTAAAAACAGATCGCGATACGGGTGCGGCGGTGGAGACTGTCGCACCCGGATCGATTGATAAAAACAACCGATACAGAGATGAAAAGTCTGATCATTGTATTGGCCGCGCTGCTGGCGGCCTGTACGGGCGGGCGGCAGGCGACCGTCACCGTCGAGAACGACCTGGCCGTTTCCCGTGAGAACGAAACCGTCGAACTGTCGTGGAAGACGCTCAATACGAAAATCGCGGAGCTGACGGCTGAGAATGTGATCGTCACCAACGCCAAGGGCGAGCAGATTCCTTCGCAGGTGATCTATGCGGGCGAAGCGGCGCCGCAGGCGCTGATCTTCCAGGCCAGCGTCGATGCCGAAGGATCGAGTGTCTATACCGTGACCAAGGGCGTGCGCGGCGAGTTCAAGTCCCGTGCCTACGGCCGTTTCGTACCCGAGCGCATGGACGACTACGCATGGGAGAACAACCTCGCGGCGTTCCGGCTCTACGGTCCCGCGCTGGAGAAGATCATGGTCAGCAACGGTATCGACTACTGGGCCAAATCGACTCCGAACCTGGTGATCGACGACTGGTACAAGAAAGACCTCGGCGGCGAGGGCAGCTACCACCTCGACACGGGCGAGGGCTGCGACTGCTACAACGTGGGCCAGACCCTCGGGATGGGCGCTTCGGCTCCGTATGCGGGCGGCAAATTGTGGTACAGCCGCAACTTCAGAGAGGCCGAGACGCTTGACAACGGGCCGATCCGCACTACGGCGAAAATCACATACGCCCCGTTCGACGTGGACGGTCGGCAGGTGTCGCTGGTGAAGATCATTTCGCTGGATGCGAATACGCACTTCAACCGGATTGCCGATATCTATTCGGGCGGTCCGGATACGCTCTCCATTGCTGCGGGGATCGTGATCCATGCAGGAGCCGAACTGTTTCCCGGAGAGTCTTACTACGCGCTCTATGAACCGGCTTCCGATTCGCACAGCGGCAATGACGGCCCGTTGGGAGGTTCCGTGGTGATGCCCGGCGGCAAGCCCGAACGTATCGGCGATATTGCCGCCTGCGTCGGGACGGCCCGCAGCGGACAGCCGCTCATGTACTACATGGGTGCCGGCACGAGCAAGCAGGATATTTCGGCCGAGCAGTGGGTGCTGATGACTACCCGGGAGCAGATGCTGTTGCAGCATCCGCTGAAAGTGACCCTCTCCGGCGAATAGTCTTCCCGGATGTGCAGGCCTTCGGACGATAAAGTCGCTCCGGTCGGCACGATTGGACGGGTCGGTCGATCCGAAGGGCATAGCCGATCCCGTTCGAAGGAAACAATCGGATAAAAGGACATGCAAAAAGGACGCGTTGAGCGTCCTTTTTTTGTTGCGGGAGGGGTACGATTTTTACGATCCGTTGCCGGTTCTGTGAACCGTTACTGTTGCTGCGATTCGTCGAACGGACGGATCAGCGTGTAGTATTTGGCCAGCATCTGGTCTACTTCCCAGAACGGGGGATAGCCTTGTACGAGGTAGTCGAGGTATTGCGAAGCGGCTTTTTCGATGCGTTGCGGCAATGCAGTGCGTGCTTCGGCGGGAATGACCACGCGGAAAGCCGTTCCGGCAGGTTCGATCCCCAGGCCCGGACACAGCGGGGCGAGTTGCCCGAGCGCCGCCAGCAACGACTGAGCGAAGCGGGTCGAATCGGTGCCCGGCGCCGGTACGATGTACAGTTGGGGAAGTGCGCCGCCTCGTTCCACGAGCGTCAGGGTCGCTTTCTCCCCTTGCAGCGCCAGTTTCCGGTAGGGAGCCGGAAGCGCCTGCGGGATGCCGGTCGTCCCGACTGTCATTCCTGCCGTCGTCCCGGCATCTGCGTGCGATGCCGCCTTATCCTCCGGAGCGGTGGCGGCAGTTGCCGGGGATTCGCGTTGGGCCGGGGCCGTCCCGCTGCCGGGCAGGTAGTGGCGAATGCTCACGCCCGTGTGCACCCCGTTGAGAACGTAGCGTAACTCCCCGTTGCCGGGCAGTCGCAGCGTGTCGCCGGAGCGGTAGGGTTGTAATGCGGGCGGAAGGGCGGCCGAACCGCTGGCGCGGAGGTATTCGCGTTCGGGAACTGCAGCGGGGTATTGCCGGGCCGAGGTGAACTGGATCTGGCGGTTGTATTTGATCCGTTCCCGGCCGAAGACGGCCAGTTGGATCAGGTCGATGCGCGGTGCGGCGGCGAGCAAGAAGGCGTTTTGCAGTCCGAGGCTGTCGGCGGGGTAGCTCCAGTCGTCGTAATCGGCCGGGGCGGTTTCGAAAGCGGAATTATCCCGGCTTTCACCTTTCGCATTAGCCGTTTTGTCGTTTGCGGGCGACCCGGTTATCCCGGGACGTAAGGCCGTGGAACTTCCCGTACCCTCCATGCGCGCGGTGAAAAGCGGCAGGACGCTTTCCGATACGATGGCCGGGGCTTCGGGCGAACCGCAAAGCTGGATGCCGAAGAAGTCGGCGTTGCGGGCGAGGGCCTGTTGCAGCAGGGCTGCGATCTCGTATCGTTCGGGCATCAGTTCGTAGAGCACCAGTCCTTTTTCGTCCGCGAGGCCCAGCGAGCGTTCCAGTTCGCGGAACTCCGGCGTGCCGGAGGCCAGCGGTGCGGTCGAGAGCACGTTCAGGCCTGCGCCGATGCAGGCGGCCGAATAACCTGCCGCCGTTGCGGTGCGTCCCGAAAGCAGCGCGACGTTGCCGGGCTTTTCTCCGAGCATCCGCGCGAGGAAATCCCCCTCGTTGCTGACCACTTCGTTCCACGAGGTGGCCGAGTCGGGGCGGCTGTTGAAGGCGTTGATCCGTGCGAGGTAACTTTGCAGTCCTTCGCCCTCGGGGGCGAAGACGTGTACGGTACGGTTGATCTGCGGGTTCATGCGGGATTGTACCTGAGCGAGCTGTTCGTCGGCAGGGTGCAGCACGATCAGTTCCGCTTCGCCCCGCGCTCCGGTGAAGGCGCTCCGGTTCGGCGTGCCGCAGCCGCAAAACAGGGTTGTGCATGCCAAAAGGATAATGGATCTTTTCATATCGATGGGATTAATGAACGGCCGTGTGATGGCGGTTGGACGGCCGGACATCTGGTTACGGCGGGTTGTGTGTGGATTGTGTGCCGGTTGCGGTTCAACGGTGCGGGCCCGGGCGGATGTCGGCGGCGGCGCCCGCTACGGGACTTCCCGACAGTCCGCCTGTGATGACGGTTAGCCCGAAGATACCTTTCGTTAGCATCAGTTTTTTGGTTCCTCCCTGTCGGGTCCGGTTGTAGACCGCCTGCGATACGGGAACGGTTTTTTCCTGTCCGTTTGCGAAAGCCAGACGCAGGAAATACGACCGTCTTACGCCATTGGCAACGTATCTGTATTTGCCGGCCCGGCGGGTCATTTGCCGCTCTTTGGTGTGTTTCGACACGACCGATGCCTGCTCCCGGCGGGTAGCTTCCGGGCCAGAGGGCAGGTAATAGTTGCCGTCGAGGACAAAGGCCGTGCAGAAAGTCGTTACGAGGAACAAATGACAGGCTGTGCGGAGAATGCCGTTGTCCGGAACGACCAGCCATTTCCAGCTGTTCCGCAGCGGCAGCGTAACGATTGCGACCGACAAAGCCGCAGCCAGCAAAATCCATCCGTTGACGACCGTCTTTTCGTAAATGCAGTAGGCTTGTACGGCTACGGTTACGGCGACCACCAGGTAGCACAGCCGCAGGAAGTGGCGAAGTTTCCCTTTTGTTAAGTCGGCGTTGTTCGTCTGTGGTGCTGTCATGCCTGTCGTTTTCGTAGTCCGCGCCTCGCTTTTTTAAAGCGTGGGTTGTTCCGAGGCGGTTTCGTTCGTACGGTTCCGGTGCTTTCCTGTTCCTTCTCTTCCTGTGCGATGTATGGTAGCCCGATCGTGCGGCTTATCTCTGCAACAGCTCGTCCGGGGCGAATTCGACCGGAGCGAACTCCGTGTGGCCGTCCAGCGAGAAGCGGATGTAGGTGATCGGTACGCCCTGGGCGAGGAATCGCTTTTCATAAGTGGTCTTGATCGACAGCAGGTCGTCCGCAAATCCGGTGCCGTAAATGTCGGTGTTGCAAGCCTCTATGGGTAAGGCGTTGCCTTCGGCCACCGTACGCGTGTAGTCGTGCAGGTGCCGGCAGTCGCTTTTGAGGTGGATCGGTCCGCCCGGGCGCAGGAAGCGGGCGTAGCGGGTAAGGAATTCCGGTGCGGTGAGGCGTTTCTTCACACGCCCCTTGCGCAGCTGCGGGTCGGGGAACGTGATCCAGATTTCGTCCACTTCGCCCGGTGCGAAACAGGAGTCGATGAACTCGATGCGCGTGCGCAGGAAGCCCGCGTTGCGCATCTCCTGTTCGGTCGCGGTTTTTGCGCCGCGCCACATCCGAGCGCCCTTGATGTCTACGCCGATGAAGTTTTTGTCGGGGTAGCGTTCGGCCAGCGAAACGGTGTATTCGCCGCGCCCGCAGCCCAGTTCGAGTACGACCGGGTTCGGATTGCCGAAAAAGTCTTCGCGCCAACGGCCTTTGAGCCTGAAATCGGTGCGGAATACCTCTTCGAATTCGGGCTGTACCATGCAGCGGAAAGTGAGGTTCTCGGCGAAACGCCTCAGTTTGTCTTTTCCTCGGGCCATATATCGGTTCGGATTGAAATCGGGTTGTGTTCAGGTATTGGTTGTTAGTGTGTTTGCTGTTCGTATAGCGGCGCTTGCGGGTGCGTGCGGGTCCGGCTGTTTCTGCGGCGCTACGGTTTTTCCGCTTTGCGGTTCGGGCCGCAACGGCGTGTGCCGGGAAAGCGCGCGTTGCCGGTTTCAGGCCGGGGCGGGGTTACGGGCCGGGATGCGGTTTTACCGGATGTCGATGCCCACGGCGGCCACTCCTTCGATGCTTCCGCCGGGCATTACCGGTGAAAAGGTGAACAGGTAGCGTCCCGGGCGGGCGAACGTCGTGCGCGTGCGCACCAGCTGTTCTCGGTCGAAAAAGAGGCCCGCTTCGGGAACCCCGTCGAACGCCCGGATGCTGACCGTGTCGCGCCACTTGTAACCATCTGGCGTCGTGGTCGTGACGGCGAGCGTGAGCCGGTCGTAGCCGAAATTATTCCGGAGGCGCGCCGTGACATAGAGCGTGCGCTCGGAGAGCGTGTCGCGGTTGTCGTACGCGACCGTCGCCGGGCTCCCCCAGCCGCCGGGGTCGGTCTCCGCGACCCGGATCTCGAGCGGCGAGAGACAGCCGGTCGCTAGGACGGTGCAGCCCGCCGCACAGGCCATCGCCGCCCGGCGAAGGCGGGACGGGTAACGGTTGGCTGCCTGTCCGGTTCGGCGGACGTAAGCTGTGTCTCGGAAAGGGGGTGTGCGCCGGGCCATGGTTCAGTCGCAGGGGTGCGGGTCTTATTCCGCCGGGGAGTTTCCTCCGTTGCGGTCGTTACCGTTGTTGTTGCCACCGTTTGTGCGCGGGCCGTTCCCGGCGTTGTCGCCGCCGTCCGCAGGGGTGCCGTTTCGATTGCCGTTATTGTTCCCGGTATTCGCTGGAACCCGGTTCGGCCTGTTGCCGCCGTTCGGATTAATGTTGTTGTCGTTCGGGTTCGGGCCGTCGGGCCTGCGTCCCCGTCCCCGGCTGCGCCGTTGTTGCTCTTCGCCGCGCGGGGTCTGTCCGTCCGGTTGGGTGGGCCGGGGCTGCCGCCGCTGCTGCGGCCCACCCGGTTGTCCGTTGTTACGGGTGTTCGGCCGCTCTTCTCTGGAAGCGGAGCCCTGCGGCCGGTCTGGGCGGTTGTCGCCGCGTCCGCGCCGGTTGCTGTTCGGACGACCGGCGCCGCCGGCCTGCGGATTTTCACTGCCGGAACGCCTCGGGGCGTCGCCGGAGCGGCCTGCGGTGCGGGCTTCACGGCCTTCCTCGCTGCGGGAACCGCTGCGGGCGTTCTCTCCGCCGTTGTCGCGGTCGGACCGTTTCCGGTCGCGTCCTTTGCGGCGCTTGGCCCCCTGCTTGTCGAAGCGGGTGAGGCTCTCCTCGCCCACGCCGTCCGAGAAGGTCGGTTCGTTGGTGACGGCCGACAGGTCCACGTCGCTCAGGCGGTCGGGCTTGACGCCCTGCCGGTTGAGGCGGATGATCTCCTTGACGCGCTCGACGCTCAGCGGCTGCATGCCGCCCAATGCGTGCGGATCGCTGCTGAACCACATCGTGCGGCTCAGGATGTCGGTCTTGACCAGGTAGTATTCGCCGTCGAGTATCTGCAGCGGTTCGCGCACGCGCGGAAAATCCTTGCGGGCGTCGAGGTAGGTGTCCAGTTCGTACACGAGGCAGCACTTCAGTTTGCCGCACTGCCCGGCCAGTTTCTGCGGGTTGAGCGAAATCTCCTGGTGGCGTGCCGCGTTGGTCGTTACCGAGACGAAGCTCGAAATCCACGATGCACAGCACAGTTCGCGGCCGCACGACCCCAGCCCGCCGATGCGTCCGGCCTCCTGGCGCGCGCCGATCTGCTTCATCTCGATGCGGATACGGAACTGCTCGGCGAAAATTTTGATCAGTTCGCGGAAATCCACGCGCTCGTCGGCGATGTAGTAAAAAATAGCCTTGATTTTGTCGCCCTGGTATTCGACGTCGCCGATCTTCATGTTGAGTCCCAGTTCGGCCGCAATCTGCCGCGAGCGGATCATCGTCGTGTGCTCGAGCGCGATGGCCTCCTGCCACTTCTCGATGTCGCCCGGCTTCGCCTTGCGGTAGATCTTTTTGAACTCGCCGTTGAGCGGGTTGAAGCCGACGCGCTTCATCTGGCGCGCGACCAGGTCGCCCGTGAGCGAGACGATGCCGATGTCGTGGCCCGGGGAGGCCTCCACCGCCACGATGTCGCCCGTTTTGAGCGGCAGGTTGTTTACGTTGCGGTAGAAACTTTTGCGCGTATTTTTGAAGCGTACCTCGAAAATGTCGTCGGGGAATACTTCCGGCATGCCTTCGAGCCAGTTGGTCGAGCCGAGCTTGTAGCAGCCCGTGCAAACTTCGGCCGACGTCTCGCCGCCACGGCGGCAGAACGAGCAGCCGCGTCCCACGTCGAGACTGCAGTCGCAGTCGCCTTCGGGGCGGGGGAAAGTATGGTTGTCGTGTTTCGGATCCATGTGTTTTTCCGGTCGGCAGGGGGGTCCCTGCGGGTTTCTATTCTATGTTGGCCGTCAGTGCATTGGACGGGGCCGTGCCGGGCCGTCGTGCGGGCATAATGACGCTTTGCAAAGATAATAAAAAAAACGGGATTGCCGCGGGGGGCGCATTGCGGTGTGCGGGTCCGCGTTTCGGCAGCGGCCGGACGCGGGAATAAAATGCCGGGCCGGGCTGAAAAACTGCCGGGACGGTAAGGAAACGTTGCGAAAATATGTTATTTTTGACAAAACAAATCTAAAACCTACGCGCTATGGAGGTCAAGAAACTGATGGACGAACTCGCAATGCGTCACCCCGGCGAGAGCGAGTACCTGCAGGCGGTACACGAAGTGCTGCTTTCGATCGAGGAGGTTTACAACAGTCATCCGGAATTCGAGGCGAACCGCATCGCCGAACGGATCGTGGAACCGGACCGTATTTTCACATTCAAAGTGCCTTGGGTGGACGACCGGGGTGCGGTGCATGTGAATATCGGTTACCGCGTGCAGTTCAACAATGCGATCGGCCCTTACAAGGGCGGGCTGCGGTTCCATCCGAGCGTGAACCTGAGTATCCTGAAGTTCCTCGGATTCGAGCAGATATTCAAGAATGCGCTCACTACGCTCCCGATGGGCGGTGCGAAGGGCGGTTCGGATTTCGATCCGAAGGGGAAGTCCGACGCGGAGGTGATGCGCTTCTGCCAGGCGTTCATGACCGAATTGTGGCGCTATATCGGTCCGGAGACGGACGTGCCGGCGGGCGACATCGGCGTCGGCGGCCGCGAAGTGGGGTATTTGTACGGCATGTACCGCAAGTTGGCCCGCGAGAATACCGGCGTATTGACCGGTAAGGGAATGACCTTCGGCGGCTCGTTGATCCGTCCCGAAGCGACCGGTTTCGGAGCGGTCTATTTTGTCAGGCAGATGCTCGAAACGGCCGGTGATTCGCTGCGGGGCAAGGTGATCGCGTTGTCGGGTTTCGGCAACGTAACCTGGGGCGTGGCGCTCAAAGCCGTGCAGGAGGGCGCGAAAGTGGTGACCGTGTCGGGCCCGGACGGCTATGTCTGCGACGAGGCGGGGTTGGACGGCGAGAAGATCGGCTACCTGCTGGAGCTGCGCGCATCGAACAACGATGTGGTGGCGCCCTATGCCGACCGTTTCCCGGGCGCGAAGTTCGTTCCGGGGCGCAAGCCGTGGGAAGTGAAGGCGGATATCGCGATGCCCTGTGCGACACAGAACGAGCTCGACGGCAGGGATGCCGAAGCGCTGGTCGCAAACGGGGTGAAATATGTGGCCGAGGTGTCCAACATGGGGTGTACGCCCGAAGCCGCAGACCTCTTTATCGCCCGGGAAATTCCGTTCGGGCCGGGTAAGGCGGTCAATGCCGGCGGTGTGGCCACTTCGGGCCTGGAGATGTCGCAGAACGCGATGAAGATGAGCTGGAGCGCGGCCGAAGTGGACCGGCGGCTGCAGGAGATCATGACTTCGATCCACGACGTTTGCGTCCGGTACGGCACCGGCCCGGACGGCTACGTCAATTATATGAAGGGCGCGAACATCGCCGGGTTTATGAAGGTGGCCCGCAGCATGGTCGAACAGGGGGTCCTGTAACGGCGCCGGTCCGGGGCGGGCCCCGGGCGGACGGCGTGCGGCGGAGGTTTCGATTCCGCATGCGGGAGGAACCGATAGCCGCAAAGGGACAGGGAGACAGAAATCTTATTTTCCTCATACAAACAACCGAATCGAAAGGAAATGACAAGCGAAAAGATCAAAGGGCTGGTAGCCGCTACGGTGACCCCGATGAAAGCGAACGGGGAGGTGAACCTGCCTGCGCTGGACAGCTATGTGAAGCATCTCGAGAAGCAGGGGTTGGCGGGCGTATTCGTCAACGGCACCACCGGCGAGGGATTGCTGATGACCTCCGACGAGCGCAAGGCGGTGGCCGAGGCGTGGATGGCCTATAAAGATAAGTTCAAAGTGATGGTGCATGTAGGCGGCACGAGTTATGCGGCCGCCGTCGACTTGGCGCGCCATGCCGAAAAGATCGGCGCCGATGCGATTTCGGCGATGGGTCCCTGTTTCCTGCCCCCGTCGCGGGCCGAGGAGCTGGTGGCGTTCAACAAGATCGTCGCGGCGGCGGCCCCCGGCACTCCGTTTTACTATTACCACATTCCGGGCACGTCGCACGTCAACGTCAGCATGCTCGATTTCCTGAAACTCGGTGAAAAGGAGATTCCGACGCTGCGCGGCATCAAGTACACCACCTACGATTCGATGACGATGCAAGAGTGCATCGCCTACCGAGGCGGCTACTACGACATCCTGCACGGCCACGACGAAACGATCCTCACCGGGCTGATGCTCGGCGCGACGGGCGGTGTGGGTACTTCGTACAGCGTGACGGGCGAGCTTTACAATAAACTGCTCGACACCTTCTGGGCCGGAGACCTGGCCGGGGCGGTGAAACTCCAGGAGAAGGCCGTCGAGTTTATCCGCGTGCTGATCAAGTACGAAAATTCGGTGGTCGGCATCAAGGCCATCCTGCAGGTTATGGGCGTCGACTGTGGCCCGGTGCGGCTGCCGATGCGCAACCTGACCCCCGACCGGATGAAAGCGCTCGAAGCGGACTTGCGCGCGATCGGCTGGATTTGAGCGCCGCCCGTCCGGACGGTTTCCGTGTTTAAACGCTGTTGTACCGTTGCCCGTTGCGTTGCCGTTGAGGTGCCTGCCGGGCTGTTGAATTGTCGCGCCCGGGCGGTTATGCCGTCTCTGTTGTGCAGTTGGACGGCCGTTGTCTTCCTGCGGCAGGCTGCAGCGTGTCGCACTGTCCGTACGTCCGTATGCCTGTGGAAGTCCGGAGTCCGCGAGGGAATACCGTATTAACCTAAACCTGAAAACCTGAACGAATGAACCTTCTTGCTGCAACACCTTCTTCCGACGGTATGATCGCGGGCGCGGCGACCGGCTTCCGGCCGCTCGACTGGGCGGTCGTGGTGCTTTTCCTGCTCTGGATGCTCTGGATCGGCTATCGCTCGGGGCGCCGCAACCGCACGGCCGAGGATTATGTGCTGGGCGGCCGCACGATGAACCCCGTGATGGTCGGTATTTCGCTCTTCGCGACGCTGCTCAGCACGCTGAGCTACCTGTCGTATCCGGGCGAAATGGTCAAGTACGGGCCGGTGGTCTTTATCGGGCTGGCGGCGTTTCCGGTCGCGTACTACATCGTGAGCCGGCTGATGATTCCGCGTTACATGAAGATGAACGTCACCAGCGCTTACGAGATTCTTGAGATCAAGCTGGGGCGCGGCGTGCGTTCTTTGGCGACGGTCTTTTTCCTGTCGCTGCGCTTCCTGTGGATGGCGACGATCATCTATGCGACGGTCGATGTCGCGCTGATTCCCGTGTTCGGCCTCGATCCGGGCTGGGTGCCTCCCGTCAGCGTCGTGCTGGTCGTTATTACCGTGATATACACTACGATGGGAGGCCTGAAGGCCGTAGTGACGACCGACGTGATCCAAACCGTCGTGATGTTTGCGGGCGTGCTGCTCACCATCGGCATCATCGGTTGGAAAGTGGGTTCGTTCGGAGCCTTCTTCGAGCCGCAGCTTTTCGAACACTGGCCCCCGGTGGACTGGGGTTTCGATATGTCGAAGCGGATGACCGTCGGCAATATCCTGCTGATGACTCTCGTATGGCAGGTCTGCACGGCCGGGTCGGACCAGATGGCGATCCAGCGTTACCTCTCCACGCCCGACGTGGCAACGGCCAAACGCTCCTACCGCATCTCGCTGGTCACCTCCTGCACGATCCAGTTGTTGCTGGCCGTGGTGGGGCTCGTCGTAATGACTTATTTCCTCCGCTATCCGCAGATGCTCGCGCCGGGCACCTCCGTGGTGGGCGATGCCGACACGCTTTTCCCCCGTTTTATCCTGATCGGGCTGCCGGCGGGGATTACCGGGCTGATCGCCGCCGGAATCATGTCGGCCGCGATGTCGAGCCTCTCGTCGGGGCTCAATTCGTCTGCCACGGTGATCTATGAGGACATCATCAACCGCAACCGCAAGGAGAGCAATACCTCGTCGAAAAGCCTGCACCACATCAAACTGATCGCCGTAGCGCTCGGGGTAGTGGTCGCTTTGTCGAGCTTTCTGGTCGCCTATGTGAGCGGCAACCTGCTCGATGTGGTGATCAAGGTGGTGAACCTGGTGGTAGCGCCGTTGTTCGTGCTCTTTTTCATGGCGCTGTTCGTGCCGTGGGCCACTTCGCGCGGGACGGTGGCGGGCGGATTGTTCGCGATGCTCGTGGCGGTGCTGATCGCCTTTGTCGGGATCTTCGGCATTACGGCGCTGTGGATTATGCCGGTCGCACTGGTTTCGGGGGTGCTTTCGAGTATGCTCTTCAGCCTGCTCGACCGCTGGCTGATCGGCCGGGGCCTGCTCCCCGGAAAGTAGCGAATGGCGGAGAGGCCCGTCGGGAGCACTCCTGCGAGCGGGATCCGTAAGGGGGCGTTTGGGCCGCCGATACCGCTTGCGGCCTGGTCCCTGCGGTCAAAAATGCCGGCGACTGAGTAAATGCGGACGGCTCTCCTGTAAACGTTCGGCTGGCGCTTCCGTGTAGGCGGGAAAGCCGGTATAGGTAAATCGGGAGCGGTGAACCGGGGAGCCGGTATAAATAAACAAGGCCGTCAGAGATTTCTGACGGCCTTTTGGGTCTCTGCGACTTGCGTTCGTACCTGTTTGACTTGGCG
>CDZA01027785.1_pt1 | contig 12187 bp, 10 predicted proteins | sample 554881 | NCBI WGS metagenome assembly CDZA01 (sample SAMEA3182082, study PRJEB8094) | gut metagenome | biome: human; feature: gut; material: Stool; isolation source: human stools | place: Canada | collected 2012-12-04
GATATGCCTGCCGTAGATGTGAAGGGTATCCAGTATGAGGATACGCTGAAACAGTTTATTGAGATGACGGAATCGGTAGGTGGCCACGTGATAGAAGCGAAGGAGGGTGAGAGTATGGATGAGCTGGTGAAGAAGGCTTATCCTGAAGCCAAGGTCTTTGCTTCTCATCTGCCAGAAATCACGATTGCCCAGAAGAATCCTGATACGGTGGCTGAGGCCAACGAACTGAATGGTACGGATGTCTGCGTAGTCCGTGGACAGTTGGGCGTAGCTGAAAATGGTTGTGTCTGGATTCCTCAGACCATGAAGGAGAAGGCTGAACTTTTCATTTCGGAATACCTGGTTATTATCCTTGATGAGAAGTCTGTGGTAAACAATATGCATGAGGCTTATGCCCGCATCGAGATGGATCCGAAATATAATTTCGGTACATTTATCAGTGGACCGAGCAAGACTGCTGATATTGAACAGGCTCTTGTTATGGGAGCGCAGGCTGCCAGAGGTGTGACAATCGTGTTTTGCTAAAAAGTAATAGGTATATAAAAAACAACTGTTAACTGTTGACTGTTGACTTTTTGCAGTTCATTTAGCAGAATCTATATATAAAGAAAATCCCGGAAACTCAGTCAAGATGTTTCCGGGATTTTCTTTATATTGTTCTTTCTAAAGTTTCTATTTTCAAGTATTTGAAGAATTTCTACAGTTCCCATTCGTAAGTATCATAAACGACGCCTCTTCCTCCAAATCCTTCTTTCTGGTGGATGAGGTTCTCGTTGAGATAAGTACCTTGCTGCTCGGTTGATTTACCAAAATCAAAATAGGTCGTATTCCATTGCTTTTGGTTGATCAACTCATCAAAGAGCAGGTCGAGTGCTCCCTCTTCTTTCCCTTGAGGCGATGCTGCGATGTATTGGGTATGCGTCACTTGCGGGGTGATGTAGATGAGGCTTCCGGCGAGAACGTTGTGGTTTTCTGCATCCTTTACCACATAGCCTTTGATGTTTTCTGGGAATCGTGTCATCAGAAGTTTCAATTCCTCATAGGTGTGAACCGGAACTGTATGATATTTGTGCTGGAGATTAGTATTGAGAATGTTCCAGAACTCCCAGATATCATTCATGTTTGCTTCATGGATAGACAAGTTGCAGCGGTTGGCCTTATGAATTCCTCTTCTTCTTTGTTCGGAAAAACGCAGTTTATGCATCAGGGGAATGGTGGTGGAGATTTCTCTTGCCAACAACCGGGCCTTACATGTTTGCATGATGGCATAGAGATCTTCCTCCGATGGAATGTTGTGGTAAATCCAAGGTATTGCTTTGTATATGACTTTCTGAAAACCTCTTTCTTTCAGATAGATATTGATAGCATCAAATACCTGACAGGTGATGGCTGCTGTCATTTTGTTGCAGGTCAGCAGTCCGCCGTATGTGAGTCCCTGATGTGAAACAAGGGTTTTATCTACAACTTCATTTGCTGGCAGCAAAGCACAGAGTTTTCCGTTATAGAAAATCATCAGGGAATGGTCATGAAATCTGTCCTGATGATAATCCATATAGTTTCTGTCAAAAAGAAACGTACCTTGCCTGGATTTTGCCACGAAGTCATTCCAGTCTTGTTTCTCTTGGGGTGTATATCTTTTGATTTCTATCATTTTATCTTCTGATTTCTATCATTTTGGCTGAAGTTTTTATTTCCCGGCTTCTCTTTCTTGGATGTAATCGATGAAGTCTTCATATTCATAGAGATAGTCTTCCGGCTCATACAGTCTGGAGGCTAAGACCAGACAGACGGCACCTGATGAGAAATCATCAATGGTTCGCCATATTTCCGTATCGAGCAGAAGTCCCTGGTCAGGACGGTTCAGGAAGTAGTCCTTTTTCTCATGTCCATCGTCCAGATGAACGGTAAAGGAACCGCTGGCGGCTATGATGATCTGCTTCAGCTTTTTGTGAGCATGTCCTCCGCGGCTTTCTCCTCCCGGTACGTCGTATATCCAGTAGAGGCGTTTGGGCACGAACGGCAGACCGGCATCCTTGTCGGTGCAGGAACAGTAACCTTCTTCCTCCTTTTTATTTAATTGTATGATTCTTCCTAATTCTTTCATGACTTAATATACTCGCATTTATAGAAAGAACGCATAATCGGCGAGTTTATTGTTTGCCGTTGATTCTTTGTAACTCTTCTGCTATCATTTTAGAATAAATATCAGCTCCTGTTTCATTGAGATGATTGGCATTGTGAAACCATTCTCTGTGCTTTGTGAAGCGTTTGTCGCAGAAATGATTCAGCAAAGGAATCTTCTGAGCTTTGCAGATCTTTTTCAGAGGTATGAACACCGAGTCGCTCTGGTATGAGAGTTGGGGAGAGGCGGCAAATATCAGTTGGATCTGCTGATGCTTGCAGGTCGTGATGAGTTTCTGCAGGTATTCATATTTCAGTTTGTCATGCTTGTCTTGCGGCAGGTTTTCCGGTATGATGGCCTGGCAACCCTCGTAGGGTACAAATCCCTTTTTGTCTGTACGGTCTTCTGCTCTTGTATCTGCGAGAAGTTTCAGCAGGCGCGAGTTGAAAGGGTAGAACGGAAATAGCATTTTGAAGCGTTCCGTTGCATCCACGTCATGGAAGATAGAGCTGATATGATCGCGCCAATAGTAAGGACGCAGATTGCCGAGATACGTTGTGTTGTCATCTTCCAGCAGGTCGTAGTCTGGTTCCACGTCGTAGATAATGGATTTCACCTTGTTCCTTTCTTCTACCAGTTGCAGCCTGCCATAATTGAAAATGATTCCCATGCGGTCTTCCCCTATATTATAATAAGGTGTAAGATATTGGGAATTATAATGGTGAAGGGCGCGCGATGAACCCATGATCAGATGATCTGCTTTCAACTGGTCATGGATGTATTTCAGTCTTCCACTTTCCCCTTTGGCATGTGATTCCAGAAAGTAAAAGCCTGTGCTGAGGGCTACATAGATGAGTGCCATCAACAGGATGAATACCGATATTTTACCAAAAAACTTTCTCATGACTTTAAAATCTGGCATAAATGAATTGACCCGCATCGAAAACTCCGAAGAGTAGGATGCTTGTAAAGATGAATAGATAGGTGGCCCATCTCACCCATCTCTTTGGGTGATAAAACGGATTGCAGGAAGGTCGGATTTCGTCTATCAGATCCTTAATGAATACGATGGCGATAAAGACGTAGATAAACTTCTCGCAGATTCCGAAATGCATGTCCTGACTGGTAAATATCTTTTCAATTACTATCCACGCATCTTCTATCGTATTCATGCGGAAGAATATCCACAGGAATGTGATGAGGAAAAACGTAAGGATGATTCTCGCCACCCGGATGCTTCTGTTTTTCATGGAGAAATATCTCGGTTTGATGGAGGAGGATTCTATATCGGTTGAAGAGAACTTGGATTCTTTCTTTTTTTGTAAGCCTAATATTTTTTCGATGACCTGAAACAGTCCGTGCAATAGTCCCCATACGATAAAGGTCCAGTTGGCTCCGTGCCAGATTCCGCTTACTGCGAATGTAATGAGGATATTGGCATAGTTCCGTTTTTTCGAGCAACGGCTTCCTCCCAGTGGGATGTAGATGTAGTCTCTGAGCCAATGTGCCAAGGTAATGTGCCATCTGTGCCAGAAGTCTGTGATTCCGATAGAGAAGTAGGGATTGTGGAAATTCTGTTTGAGATTGTAGCCCAATGTGGCTGCTGCGCCTATGGCCATGAGCGAATAGCCGGCGAAGTCTGTATAGAGTTGGATGGAATAGAGAATGGCTGCCATCAGGAGTGATGAACCGCTTTCCTGGAGAAAACCATCAAAAATCGGGTCGATATAGAGCTGCAATCTGTCAGCAATCACTACCTTGAGAAACATTCCCCAAAGTATCATTTTCAATCCTTTTTCTGCCAGTGGACGGTTGAAACCCTGTACCGTGTTCAACTGGGGCATCAGTTGGTCGTATCTGTTGATTGGACCAGCTATCATAGAAGGGAAGAAAGCCATGTAAGTGAGATAGTTCGACAGATTTTGCTCGGCTGGATATTTCTTGCGGTAAACATCGAATACATAGCTCAGAGCCTGGAAGGTGAAGAAGGAAATGCCTAATGGGGCAATGATGGAGAAATGATGTTCATCAGGATTGCCCATCAGACCAAGACTACCGGAGGTCAAGCCGATACTATCTGTGATGGAACAGAGATTTTCCGAGATGAAGTGCCCGTATTTGAAAACGACAAGCGGAAGAATGGTTGCAATGACTCCTGCACAGATTGTTCCTTTTCCGCAGATAGTTTCTTTCCCGCAGTTCTTCTTGTCCGGGTCTTTCTTCAGGTTCTTTCTCAGGTTTTTCTCTAAATCTTTCTCCTGGTCTTTCTCCAGATACTTGTTCTGATTCCTTTCCAGGTATTTGGCAAAGAAGTAGGAGATGAGGCTCACGGCGATAAGAGTGAGGGTCATCCATTTGTTGTAATAGATGTAAATGCCGTAAGAGGTGAGTAGAAAGAAATATTTGCGATACGGAACAATAAGATTGTTCCCTACCATAAAAATGATAGGGAACAACCAAATGAATAAAAATGAATTATATACCATCTAATGTTTGTAGGGTTAGATGTGTCTTATTCTTCTAAGAATCTTATTTCTTCATATAAGGGTCGGTGCCCAGAACGGTCTTTGCCAGGCGCTTTGCCTTGTCACGAAGCTGATTGAGGTCAGCATCCTTTTCTCCGTAGCAGAGAACGACGCCCATACGGCGGCCTACGTGAGCCTCTGGTTTTCCGAAAATGCGGATACGGGTATGATCTTCCTTCAGCGCATCCATGAAATTGTAGTTGAGCGGCTCGGTGCTTTCTTCTGGTGAGAGAATAACGGCAGAGCATCCGGCGTGCTCCAGGTGAATGCCTGCTATTGGCAAGCCCATCACAGCACGGAAATGGAGCTCAAACTCGCTCAGGTTGGTGGTGTGACCGAGAGTTACCATACCTGTATCGTGTGGACGTGGACTCAACTCAGAGAAAATCACTTCGCCCTGCTTGCTCAGGAAGAATTCTACACCCCAGAGACCAGCACCGGTCAAAGCCTTGGTCACTTCGGCTGCAATATGCTGTGCTTTCTTCAATGCTTCCTCTGGCAACTGGAAGGGTTGCCAGCTCTCGCGGTAGTCGCCACCTTTCTGGATGTGTCCGATAGGAGGGCAGAAGAGGGTAGGACCATCCTTCTGGGTTACGGTGAGGAGTGTGAACTCAGAGTCGAAATCAATGAATTCCTCGATGATGACTTCCTTCACATCGCCACGACCTTCCTCCATAGCTTCCTTGTAAGCCTCCACGAGTTCGTCGTCATTGTGTACATAGCTCTGTCCATGTCCGCTGGAACTCATCAATGGCTTCACTACACATGGAAAACCGATTTCGTCGGCTGCATTCTTGAATTCCTCGAATGTCTTAGCGTAGAAATACTTGGCTGTGCGCAGACCCAGTTCCTTGGCGGCCAGATCGCGGATGGCACGGCGGTTCATGGTGTAGTTCACGGCACGGGCAGAAGGTACAACCTGAATGCCCTCTTTCTCGAAGTCGAAGAGACGCTCTGTACGGATAGCTTCAATCTCAGGCACGATGATGTCTGGGTGATGTTTCTCAACCACTGCGGTCAATGCGTCGCCATCGAGCATTGAGAACACTTCTCGCTCGTCAGCAACCTGCATGGCAGGAGCATTGTCATACTTGTCGCAAGCGATGACATACTGTCCAGCACGCTTTGCGGCGATGGTAAATTCTTTGCCCAGTTCGCCTGAGCCCAAAAGCATAATCTTCTTCATTATATTGTGAGTTAAATTTCTTATGAATTGAATTTCTTATGAGTTTTCTTCTGAGTCTGAATTCTTATTCAGTTGAATTTCTTTCTGAGTCAGATTTCTTATAATTTGAATTTTTTTCTGATAAACTCTTCGATGAATTTCTCAGTCTCTTCCAGTCCCAGCAGGCTGCTGTTGATGCAGAGATCGTAACTCTCGCTGTGTCCCCATTTCTTGCCGGTATAGTAGCCATAGTAGGAAGCACGTTCTTCCTCATGGTTGGTGATGAATTTGCGGGCAGCGGCACGGTCGATGTTCTTGCGCTTGCAAACGGCCTTGATGCGGTCGTCGATATTGGCGGTGATGAAAATGTTGATCACGTTCTTATAGTCGCGCAGCACATAGTCGGCTGTTCTTCCTACAAATACGCAGTTGCCCTCATCGGCAGCCTTTCTGATGGCATCGCTCTGAAATTTATACAGACCTTCCTGTGAGAAATCATTGTGATAGAAGTTGCTGTCGCTCAGGAAAGGGAGATGGGTATGGAAGAGTGCTTTGAAAAATCCCTTCTGCTCATCGTTCTGCTCGAAGAATTTCTCTGAGAATCCACTCTCCTTGGCTGCCAGATTGAGAAGTTCACGGTCGTAGCACTTGCAACCGAAGGCTTCTGCCAGCTTCTCTGCGATAATATGGCCACCGCTTCCTATCTGGCGACCTACGTTTATGATGATTTTAGTCATAATTCTCTATTTTATAGTTGATGAATGTATGATGATGCTTTATCCTTCCGTCATTTCCTGCTGCAGCAGATTTTCTCTGTGCATTCTTTTCAGTTTCTTCATATACCATGACATGACGATGGCGGCAATCACGGCGGCAGAGAAATCAGAGATTGGCATACTGTACCAGACGCCTTCTATATCCCAGAACAATGGCAGCAGTCCCAAGAGTGGCAGGAGAATGAGCAACTGTCTTGACAGAGAGAGGAAGATGCTGATCTTCACTTTGCCGATGCACTGGAAGAAGTTGGTGATGACCATCTGGAAACCGATGATCGGGAAGCAGCACATCACGATGCGGATGGCCTTGATGCCTAATTCTATCAGCGCCTTGTCGGTAGTAAACATTCTGGCGCAGTAGTATGGCAGGAACATGGCTATCAGCCAACCGGTTACCATAATGCCAGTAGCTGCGATGATGCTGAGGTTTAAAACCCTCATCAATCGGTCTATTTTCTGAGCTCCGTAGTTGTAGCCGGCGATAGGCTGCATTCCTTGGTTGATGCCGAACACGAACATGACGAATACCATGGCAATACCATTGGCAATGCCGTAGGCACCCACAGAGAGATCGCCTCCGAAACGCACCAGCTGGTTGTTGATGAAGATGACGACGATGCAGGCGCAGACATTCATCAGGAAAGGCGAAATGCCGATGGCGAGGATGTTCTCTACCAGTTTCTTTCTCAGTCTGTAAATACCTTTCTTGAGGTGGAGCAGTTCGTTCTTATTGCTGAAGAGTTTGAACTGCCACATCATCGCCATCAGCTGCGAGAGGATGGTGGCGATGGCGGCTCCCTGTATTCCCCATTTGAACACGATGATGAAAAGTGCATCCAGTATCACGTTCATCATCACCGTGAAGATGGTGGCGTACATGGCCTGCCGCGGCTTGCTGGCTGCCCTGAGCAGCGCATTCATGCCGAAATACATGTGGCTCACCACATTACCCAGCAGGATGATGACCATATAGTCACGTGCATAGACGAGTGTCTGGTCGCTGGCTCCGAAGAATCTCAGGATAGGGTCGAGGAAGAGCAGACAGATAATGCTCAGTCCGATACCGATGATGAGATTCAGAGAAATTGTGTTACCCAGAATGTTTTGGGCTGTAGTATAATCCTTTTGTCCCAACTTCACGCTGATGGCTGTTGAAGCTCCTACGCCCACGCCGGCTCCGAAAGCGGCTGTGAGGTTCATGAACGGGAAGGTGATGGCCAGACCGGAAATCGCCATTGCTCCCACACCCTGTCCGATGAATACACGGTCCACGATGTTGTAAAGCGAAGCGGCGGTCATGGCTATCATGGCAGGCAAGGCATATTGTACCAATAATTTGCCCACCGGTTTGGTGCCCAATTCTAATGTTGCTTGTTTATTTTCCATTGATGTTTTGAATACTTTGACTGCAAAAGTACAAAAAATATTCCATACCTTATTATATATATAGGGAAAAACTTACCAATCTTTCAAAAACTTTACTTTTCTTTTGGCATTCTCATTTGAAAACATTACTTTTGCAATTCGTAATCAACAATATTTCTATCGGATGAAATGCTGGTAACAACGATTGGATGATCTGAAATCATCGACTGTAATGTCGGCTTTCATCGACTGCGACACAATGGCCGTAGAACAAAGACTGAACAACAATAGAAACAACATAAACAACAATAGAACAATTAGAAAACCTGATAAAGATGAAAAAGTATTTGATGCTTTATGCATTCCTGATAATGGCTCTTTCTTTGATGGCTCGTGAAGATAGAGTTTCTAATTTTGAGCAACTGATGCGCCTGCCTCGTATCACAGAGACGGATATGGTTTCTTTCCCTGGCGGCAGGTGTATGATGTATCGTTTGTATCTTCGTGATAAGGACCTGCAGCATACTCCCTTCTCGGTGAACCGTCCGGAGCAGTTTCTTTCTGCCCGTTCGATAGAGCGCCGCAAGCGTCAGGGACTTCCGGTAGATGTCACGGATTTGCCTATCGCTCCTGCTTACCTCGATTCTGTGAGCAGGACGGGGATTGAAATCGTGGGGCAGAGTAAATGGAACAATACCTTGCTGGTGAAGATTCACAAGGAGAAAGAACTCAACAAGCTCAATTCCCTTTCTTTTATCACCAAGAAGTTGAAAGTATTTTCCTCGCCTGATTCTATCACCGAGCGCAAGCGTTCCAGTTTCCGCAAGGAACTCAATAGCTGGGAGTCTGGGCCTACCCATTATGGGGCTGCTGCCGAGCAACTGAAGTCTTTAGGCGGTCAGCGTATTCATGAGCGGGGATTCTATGGCAACGGAATGATGATAGCCGTTTTCGATGGCGGTTTTATGAATGTGGACAGGATTCCTGCCCTGCACGGGGTAAAACTGGCAGGGTTGAAGGATTTCGTAGTTCCTAAGTCCAATAATATCTTTGAGGAGATGGAACATGGCACGATGGTGCTCTCCACGATGGCTGCCAATGCTCCCAATCTCTATGTGGGCGTGGCTCCTGAGGCGCAATACGTGCTGGTGCGCTGCGAGGATGAGCGTACGGAAAGTCTTGCCGAGGAAGACTACTGGGCTTCTGCTGCCGAGTATGCTGACAGTTTGGGGGTTGATGTCATCAATTCCTCTTTGGGTTACCACGACTTTGATGATGTGAAGATGAATCATCTATACTGGGAACAGGATGGCGAGACGGCACTGATTTCCCATACGGCCTCGATGTGTGCCGATAAGGGAATCATCTGCGTGAATTCTGCCGGCAATGATGGTATGGGTGTGTGGAAGAAAATCAATTTTCCTGCCGACGCCAAGGATATACTTACCGTGGGCAGCATCAACGAGCAGGGCAAGAATGCTGCTTTCAGTGCCGTGGGGCCTACTGCCGACGGGCGCATCAAACCGGATGTGATGGCGTATGGAAGTCCTACTTCCGTGATTACGGGCAGGGGGTCTATCATCAATGATAACGGAACCTCATTTTCCTCGCCTCTGATAGCAGGAATGACGGCTTGTCTCTGGCAGGCGCTTCCGCATAAGACGGCTAAGCAGATCATCAAACTGGTGAAGATGGCTGGCAACAATCAGCAGCATCCTGACAATATCTATGGATATGGGGTGCCTGATTTCTGGAAGGCTTATCAGACTGGGAAGGCGATTAAGTAAGTGGAGAGTGAAGAACGAAGAGTGAAGAATTCTATAGCTAAGTAATGTATGGTAAAACATTTATCACTTTTTGAGTTGAATTCGATAGTCCGTGAGATTATCTCGATGTCATTGCCCGACAGTTATTGGGTAGAAGCAGAACTTTCCGAGGCCCGTGAGGCTTACGGAGGACATTGCTATATGGAACTCATCGAGAAGGATGAACGCTCCAATACGCCCATAGCCAAGGCACACGCTTCCTGCTGGCGAAACAGATGGATGCTTATCAAGCCACATTTCGAACGGGTGACCGGACAGAGAATTCATGCCGGGATGAAGGTGCTGCTCAAAGTGCATGCGCAGTTTCATGAAAACTACGGCTTCTCATGGATTGTGGATGATATTGATCCCAACTATACCTTGGGTGATATGGCGAGAAAAAGACAGGAGATTATCCAGACCTTGAAGGAGGAAGGAGTCTTCGAACTTCAGAAAGAGCTGAAACTCCCGATGTTCTGCCAGCGCATCGCCGTCATTTCCAGTGCTTCGGCAGCTGGATATGGAGACTTCTGCAACCAGTTGGCTGACAATGGGTACGGATTGCAGTTCATCACATCCCTCTTTCCTGCCATGATGCAGGGCGAGGGAGTTGAGCAGAGCGTCATTGCTGCCCTCAATCAGATCAATGCTGAGTGGGAACAGTGGGACTGCGTGGTCATCATCCGAGGTGGAGGTGCAACCAGCGATCTGTCGGGTTTCGATACTTTAGCCTTGGCAGAGAATGTGGCCAATTTCCCATTGCCTATCATCACGGGTATCGGACATGAACGGGATGAAAGCGTGCTCGATATGATTTCCTTCCGCCGTGTGAAGACCCCTACGGCTGCAGCGGCTTTCCTCATCGACCATCTCACGGAAGTGTATGTTCGCGTGATGGATGCTCAGGAAAACATCGTGCAGAATGTGAAGCACAGACTGCAGGTGGAGCGGATGAGGCTCGAAAGATTGAGCAGCGGAATTCCTGTGCAGTTCTCATTGGTCAAGACCAAACAGGGCGCAAGGCTCGACCGACTGATGGCTCGCCTTTCCTCTCATGTACAGGAAAAACTGTCGCGAGCGCAGCGCCATCTCGAAATCCTTTCGCAGAATGTGCAGCCGATAGCCGAAAGAAAACTGCTCAATGAAAGTCACAGACTGCAGATGCTCGCCCAGCGCATGAAGGCGCAAGACCCGGAATTGCTGCTCAAGCGCGGCTATAGTATTACCTTGAAAGACGGGAAAAGCGTGCGCTCGGCTGGGCAGTTGAAGGAAGGAGACATCATAGAAACAAGGTTTGCGGATGGGGCTGTCAAGTCGGAAGTATCGAAAAACTAACTGTTAACTGTTGACTGTTGACTTTCCTCTCCTTCATGTTCTACTTGGGATTTTCCTCTTTCATGTAGAGATAAAGTCTTCCCTCATGAGGGAACTCAGAATATATTTTAGATTTACATCATTAGAATAAAAGCATAATAATCAGATAAAGCGTATGGCAAAAGAAGAAATCAAATACGAGCAGGCTGTTAGAGAGCTTGAAGAAATCGTAGAGAAAATGGAGAATGATGAACTGGATATTGACCAGCTCTCAGAGCAGTTGAAGCGTGCCAAGCTGCTGGTAAAGCTTTGCAAGGACAAACTAACCAAGGCCGACGAAGAAATCAAGAAACTGCTGAACGAAGAATTATAAAAAGAATCTTCAAAAGTGAAAGGAAATTGGAAGAAGGAATAAATGCAATGCGTAAGAACATACATAAATCTATGTAAATATGCATTTTGAGTAAGAAAAAAAGAATATAAATAACGTTTTTACTAAATATTAGGCGAAAAAGTTGCAGATTAACGGAATATTTTGTAATTTTGCGGCTAAATATTAGTAGAACATTTAAAAATAAGATGTTATGAAAGACTTGGATTGGTCTAATTTGTCATTCGGCTATCGCCAGACTGACTACAATGTTCGCTGTTACTATCGCGACGGCAAATGGGGCGAAATAGAAGTTTGCTCTGATGAGTATTTGAAATTGCACATGGCTGCAACTTGCTTGCACTATGGTCAGGAAGCTTTCGAGGGTTTGAAGGCTTACCGTTGCCCTGATGGCAAGGTGCGCGTGTTCCGCATGGACGAGAACGCTGCCCGTTTGCAGAGCACATGCCGTGGTATTCTTATGCCAGAGGTGCCTACAGAAATGTTTGAGGAAATGGTCAAGAAGGTGGTTCGCCTCAACCAGGAATGGATTCCTACCTACGAGAGCGGAGCTACACTCTATATCCGTCCGCTGCTCATCGGTACAAGCGCTCAGGTGGGTGTGCATCCTTCTAAGGAGTATTGCTTCCTCATCTTCGTAACTCCAGTAGGTCCATACTTCAAGGGTGGATTCTCTACCAACCCATACGTCATCATCCGTGATTTCGACCGCTCTGCTCCTCTC
>CDZA01070299.1_pt1 | contig 12110 bp, 9 predicted proteins | sample 554881 | NCBI WGS metagenome assembly CDZA01 (sample SAMEA3182082, study PRJEB8094) | gut metagenome | biome: human; feature: gut; material: Stool; isolation source: human stools | place: Canada | collected 2012-12-04
AGATGTGTATAAGAGACAGCGGGTGAAGGGTGTGCGCGGGAAACCCAAGAAAGGATACACCGTCGGCTCAAGCCAATCAGCGGATACTGCACATCCGCTGATTGGGAGCCTTCCTCGAAACAGGCTCACTTGATCCGCCACCGGCGGTGCTTCGCCTGTTTCCCTACGCCATTGAAATTCTAAGTTTTCAGAGCTCTTAGAAAGTTCTGAAAACTTGCTCAGCGGGGCAAAAAGACTTTTTTGACACGCTGAATCGCCGGTTTATTGAACCGGCGATTTTACTATAACCCAACGCTTTTCGGTATGCGTGGTGCTTTTTTCGGAACTTGAAGCTCGTCCGGCGTTTCTGAGGCTGCCTTATCGTGAAACCGCCAGCCTTACAGGCTGTTGACGGCAGCTTCCAGCTGACGCATGGCCTGTTCCAGAACGCTGCGGGGACAGGCAACATTGAGCCGCATATACCCGTTCAGGCTCCGGCCGAAGGCGCAGCCGTCATTGAGGCCCAGCTTTGCCTTCTGGATCATGAAGTCATGAAGCGCTTCGTTGCTCAGGCCCAGATCCCGGCAGTCCAGCCACATGAGGTAGGTGGCATCGGGGGCGTAGGTCCTGATCTTGGGGATGTGCTTTTCGCAGTAGTCCACCACAAAGTCGAAGTTGGCGGAAATGTAGGGCAAGAGCTGCTCCAGCCATTCCTCGCCTTCATTGAAGGCCACCTCCATGGCGGTGACGGAGAAGGCGTTGTTGCGGTGGATATCCATGTCGGTCCAGAATTTGTCGAACATGGCCTTCATGTGGGCGTTGGGGAACACCGCGGTGCTGGCCTGAAGGCCCGCCAGATTGAAGGTCTTGGTGGCGGAAATGCCGGTGACCACATTGGCGGCGATCTCAGGGGAGAGGGAGGCGGTGGGGATGTGGCGCTTGCCGTGGAAGATGAGGTCGGAATGGATCTCGTCGCTGACCACCAGAACGTGGTGCTTCAGACACAGCTCCATCATCCGGTGCAGCTCCTCCTCCGTCCAGACGATGCCCAGAGGATTGTGGGGGTTGCACAGCAGGAAAATGTCCGCGCTCCGGAGCTTTTCCTCGAAGTCGGCCCAGTCCACCGTCCATGCGCCGTCCTGTTCTACCAGCTGATTTTCAATGACGTGCCGGCCGGCCAGCTCGGTCATGTCATAGAACTCACCGTACACGGGGGTCTGGATCAGAACATTGCCGTTCTGGGGGGTATAGAGCCGGATCATGACGCTGAGGGTCTGGACCACGCCGGGACTGAAGCTCATGAGGGCCGTGTCGGTGTCCCAGCCGTTGCGGCGCTTCTGCCAGTTCTTCACGGCCTCGAAATAGCTGGCGGGCCGGGCGGTGTAGCCCCAGATGCCCTCCTCGGCCCGGGCCTTCAGCGCGTCAATGACGGGCTGGGCGGTCCGGAAGTCCATATCCGCGATCCACAGGGGGATCACATCGTCGGTACCGAACTTCTTGACCCGTTCGTCATACTTGGCGGAGAGGTTTTTGGAGCGGTCTACCACTTGGTCGAAATCATATTGCATGACTCCCACATCCTTTCTTTGCGTGTTCAGTGGCACGTCTGTATGCTTTGACTGATTACTAAGCAAGAACTGTGCCAAACCGTCGGGGCGGCGTAGCTATGCACGGAAACCCGTTGGAAAGCGGAAAAGCACATGAAATATCCGGGAGGGATTTTGGCAAATCGCAAAAATCCCTCCCGGACACTGCGGCTGCCCCGGAAAACAGGGCTACGCACAATCGGTTTTTATTGGTTGAATTGGTATAAATGGTTATAGCTTTTCATCTTTGACCGATTTCCCACAACTCCCGGCCCTTGGGTGTCAGCTGGCTACCGCCCCGGCCCCGGCTGACGCGGGCCAGTCCCTGCCCCGCCATTTCGGTGAGGATGGTCCGGACCTCCTGCTGGGAGAGGGGAACATGGGACTCCCGGGCCTTTTGCAGCAGCTTGTCCCGGCCCATGGGTGTCCCGGCCTCGGAGGCAGCATACAGCTGGGCGAGCACGAACCGGAAGGAATCCGACATGGAGGGGGCCGGCGCGTCCTGCCGCGCCGTCGGGGCGGACGCCGGACGGGAGAGGGCGTCCCCGGAGAGCAGCAGGGTGGGGGGGAGGTCCTCCATGGTGATGTCCCGGTGGTCGGTATAGATGAAGTATTCCACCACGTTCCGCAGCTCCCGGATATTGCCGGGCCATGTGTGACGGCGGAAAAAGTCCTGCACCGGCTCCGTCAGGCGGAAGTCGCCGTTCAGCTCCCGGCGGAACTGATCCATCAGCAGAAACATATCGTCCCCCCGCTCCGTCAGGGGCGGGATGACCACCGGCAGGGTGTTCAGCCGGTAATAGAGGTCCCGGCGGAAGGTGCCCTCCCGCACCTTCCGTTCCAGCGCCTCGTTGGTGGCGGCCACAATGCGGACGTCCACATGGATGATGCGGTTGCCGCCGACCCGCATGACCTCCCGCTCCTGTAAGGTCCGCAGCAGCTTGACCTGAAGGGCGGGGCTCATGCCCTCCACCTCGTCCAGAAACAGTGTGCCCCTGTGGGCCAGCTCAAAGAGGCCGGGGCGGCCGCCCTTTTTGGCCCCGGTAAAGGCCCCCTCCTCGTAGCCGAACAGCTCACTTTCCAGCAGATTCTCCGGAAAAGCCGCCACGTTGATGGCCAGAAACGGCCCGGCCGCCCGGCGGGAGGCCCGGTGAACGGCGTGGGCGAACAGCTCCTTGCCGGTGCCGGTCTCGCCGATCAGAAGAATGGGACTTTCACTGTTGGCCATCCGGGTCAGGGTCTCCTTGGTCCTGCGGATGGCCGCCGACTGTCCGATCACATCGTCAAAGCTGTATTTGGCGTAGTAGCCCTTGTGGAGCAGCTGGCCCCGCAGCTCGTTCTGCCGGACCTCCACGTCGTTGAACCGCTGGAGCAGGGCGAAGGCGCCGATACAGGCGTTCTGCCGGATGACCGGAACCACCTCCACGCTGAGGTTGACGCTGTTGACCTTGATGACCTTGGCGGGCAGCGTCTGCCGGGCGCGGAGACACGCGGCAAAGGGGATGTAGGGAAAAACCTCCTCGCACCGCTTTCCCTGGATCAGCGCCGCGCTGACGCAGGTCATATCCTCCGCCTGACGGCTGCAGGCGAAGATCTCGCCCTTTTCGTTGATGCCGATGACGCCGTCCTCCAGACTCTCCAATAAAATATGGAATAGACTTTCCAGACGGACGGACCGGGCAAACATCTGGTCAAAGCTGTAGTTGCTGGTGGCGACGCTGCGGGCATACTCCTGAAAAGCAGGCCCCTCCAGCAGGGATTCCAGCCCCAGCCGCAGGGCGATCTCGATCATCATGCCGGAGGTGCAGACCCGCTGGCCGATATCAATGACCGTTTCCATCTTCGGCGGGACGTAGCGCATCTCATCCGGGGTCACGGCGATATGGACGTCCTCCTCCAGCGACGCGCCGGGGTAGAAGGGAATCCAGTGGATGTGGGTGATGCCGAACTGCTCCAGCTGGGCAATGGCCTCCCGGGCCATGGTCTCGGTCATGTTGACAAACAGCACCTTGCTGCCTGCGGGCAGCTCCTTCAGCTTCCGCAGTTCGCTCCACCGGAAGGATACCTCGATCGCCATGGTCTGGCTGTCCAGCGGGATGTGCTTGGCCAGCTCCTCCGGGGAACCGTAGGCGTCCGTGGAGGCTACAAACAGGTCCGCCCGTTCCAGAACGCCGGCGGCGCTGCCGTCCAGCATGGAAAAGACGGAAATATCCGCCACATCGGAAAACAGCCCGGCGATGTCCTCGCCGTAGGACCTGCCAGCCCGGGGGTCTAAGGCGATGACGGAGATCTTCTTTTTGGTCACCACAAAATCACTTCCTTTGACCAGTTTCTTCAACCATTTAATCATGGGCCGGGCGGTTTTACAAGGGAAATCGCAGAATTTGTCAAAAAAGAAGTTGGCACGGAATCTGCTTTCTATTGTGACGATCTGATATATGGCATCTGAAAGACAAGAAGGAGGAGCGTTCCCATGATCACCAAAGAAGAACTGCTGACACTGCTGCGCCAGGAGGTAGTCCCGGCCCTTGGCTGCACGGAGCCGGTGTGCGTGGCTCTGGCCGCCGCAGACGCCCATCATGCCGTGGGGGGCAGCATCGTCTCCGTGAAGGTGGAGGTAAACCCCGGCATCTACAAAAACGGCATGAGCGTGGGAATTCCCGGTTTCCCCCGGGTGGGCCTGAACTATGCCGCCGCGCTGGGCGCCCGCCTGAGCAACCCGGAGAAGGGCTTGCAGCTGCTGGCGGACATTGATGAGACCGTCACCGCCGACGCCATCGCTCTGGCGGAGGCGCGCCGTGTTACCGTTGCAATCAAGCATGACGAGGCGCAGCTCTATGTCCGGGCGGAGGTCACCACGGAGGCCGGTACCGGCATCAGCGAGATCCGGGGGACCCACTCCAATATCATCCTCACCCAGCGGAATGATGAAGTCCTGCTGGAGAAGGCATACAGCGCCGGTACGCAGGACAACATCCACGCCCGCCTAATGCCCATGACGGTGGCGGAGATCCGGGCCGTGGTGGATCAGTGCAGCGAGGCGGAGCTGGCCCCTATGCTGAACGGCATGGAGATGAACGAAAAGCTGGCGGACTTCGGTCTGGAGCACCGGCTTGGCATCGGCATCGCCGCCGCGCTGCAAAAGCAGGTCACGGAGGGCGCTATGGGGGATAACCTGTTCAGCCGCACCATGATGCGGGTAGCCAGCAGTGCCGAGGGCCGCATGAGCGGCTGTCCCTACGCCGTTATGAGCAGCGCCGGCAGCGGCAACCACGGCATCACCGCCGTTATCCCCGTGGTGGAGATGGCCCATCATCTGGGGGCCTCTAACGAGATGCTGGAAAAGGCGCTGGCCTTCTCCCACGTGCTGAACGTCTACATCAAGTCCTTTACCGGGAAGCTGTCCGCCACCTGCGGCTGCGGTGTTTCCGCCGCCACGGCTGCCGCGGCCGCTATGGTGTGGCTCATGGACGGCACGGACGAGCAGATCGGCAAGGCCATCATCAATATGAGCGGCAACCTTACCGGCATGATCTGCGACGGCGGCAAGATCGGCTGCGCGCTGAAGCTGGCTACCGCCACCAACGCCGCTATGATGTGCGCTTATCTGGCGATGAGCGATGTGGTCCTCCAGTCCACGGACGGCATCTGCGGCGCGACCCCCGAGCAGGCCATCCGCAATATGGGCCGGGTCAGCACCCCGGGCATGGTGGAGACCGACCGGACCATTCTGGAGATCATGATGGAAAAAAGTCAGGAGGACTGAGAATCCGGCTTCTGAAAACACAGCATTCACGGTATCATTGCACTGAAGCAGCAACTCCCGGAGCCCTTGTACACACAAGGACTCCGGGAGTTCTTTGCGATATGTGGAGAGGCTCGGCAGGGGAGGGGGTCACACCAGCAGCACGGTGATGTCGTTGACATTGGTGCCGGTAGGCCCTGTGACGATCAGCCCGCCGCAGGCTTTCAGAGCGTGATAGGCATCGTTGTCCGCCAGCGTTTTGTTGATGGAAATGCCCAGAGCGGCCAGTGCGTCCGCCGTGGCGCCGTCGGTGATGCCGCCGGCCGCATCCGTGGGACCGTCGGTGCCGTCAGAGCCGACGGAGGCCATCACCGCTTCCAATCCTGCCAGTCCTTCCGCCGCTGCCAGCGCCAATTCCTGATTCCGTCCGCCCAGACCGTGGCCTGTCAGGTGGACCACCGTCTCGCCGCCTAAGATATAGGCGGTTTTTTTGCCCTTTCCGGCGTGGGTCCCCGCCATGGCGGACAGGAAGCGGCCCGCTTCCCTGGCCTCGCATTGGAGCCGGTCCGTCAGAAGGCAGGTCCGGTAGCCCAGCGCTTCCGCGCGGGCCGCCGCGTCCCGGCAGAGCTGGGCCACGCTGCCGGTGATGACTGTGGTGACGTTATCCAGCACCTTGGGCGGTTCCTGCTCCAGCAAGTCCAGCGCCTGGGGGCTGAGGGTCAGACCGTACCGGCTCACAAGGGCCATGGCCTGCGCCGTTGTGGTGCTGTCGGGATAGGCGGGGCCGGAGGCGATCATATCCGGGGGATCACCGATGACATCGGAGAGGAGGATGGCATACACATGGGCCGGGGCGCAGAGCTGGGCGAACCGCCCGCCCTTGACGCCGGAGAGCCGCTTGCGGATGGTGTTGATCTGGGTGATGTCCGCGCCGCAGGCCAGCATCTGGCCGGTGATGTCCTCCAGCTCCGCCAGAGGCACCAGAGGGCGCTCAAACAGGGCGGAGCCGCCTCCGGACACCAGAAACAGCACGCGGTCCCTTGCGCTGAGGCCGCTGACTGCCGCCAGAGCTGCTTCTGTGGCCCGGACGGAATGTCCATCCGGTACGGGATGGCCCGCCTCGTAAATGGCCAGACCGCCGATGGGGCCTTGGCTGTGACCGTATTTCGTCACCACCACGCCCTGTTCGATGGTGCTGCCCAGCGCGTCATAAGCGGCTTTTGCGGTCTGCCACCCGGCTTTGCCGATGGAGACCAGCACCGTCCGCCCCTGACAGGGGGGCAGCTGGGCCAGCGCCCGCTGAATGGCGGCGTCCGGCACCGAGGCTTCAATGGCGCTGCGGCAGATATCCTCCGCATCCCGGCGGAGGGTTTGCAGGGTCTTGCTGTCCATCGTCAGATTCCCCTTTCATAAATCGGCATTCTGCCGGAAAACTTACGAATTTACCACATTTTCCGGTGCTCCGCTCAGAAACGCCCTGATATTGTTCACGGTGCAGTCCATGATCCGCTGGCGACTTCCCTGAGAGCCCCAGGACATGTGGGGAGTGATGATACAGTTTTTCGCCGTCAGCAGGGGATTGTTGGCCCGGATGGGCTCCGTGGAGACCACGTCCAGCCCGGCGAAGGCCACCTTGCCGCTGTTCAGAGCGTCCGCCAGATCCTGTTCCACCACCATTTGCCCCCGGCTGTTGTTGATGATGATGACGCCGTCCTTCATCTTGGCGATGTTTTCCTTGTTGATGATGCCGGTGTTGAAGTCCGCTAAGGGCATCTGGAGGGCCAGCACGTCGGACCGGGCAAACAGGCCGTCCAGATCCACGAATTCCACTCCCAGATCCTTAGCGGCCTGAGACTGGGAGCGGTTGTAGGCGATGACGTGCATCCCCAGTCCCTTGGCGGCCTCGGCGGTGTGGATGCCGATGCGGCCGCAGCCCAGCAGACCGAAGGTCTTGCCCGCCAACTCGATGAGGGGATAGTCCCAGTAGCACCAGTCTGGGCTGTTCTGCCATTTGCCCTCATGGACGGTGCGGTCATGGTGGCCGATGTGCAGGCAGGCCTCCAGCATCAGGCCGATGCGGTCATAGTATGTCACCTCACCCAAGGCTTCCAGCGGAGCCCAGCTCAGGTCGCCGGGGTTTTCCACGTAGCCGTCTGTTACAATGATCTTCATAGAATGTGCGCTCCTTCGCAAAACGGGATATCCTTTGTTGAAACTTACTGCTTGGGATTATAACCTTGTACCTGCCGGAGTGCAAGCAATTGTTTTCAAAAAGAGTGCCGCGGTTCAAAAGAATCGCGGCACTCTTTTTAAAAATACCATGTCAGTCTGCTTGGCGTTACAGCCGGGTAAAGACGGTGTAGCCGCCCTCGGGGGCGTCAAAGAGGTTGACGCCGGAGATGGGCGTAACGGTCAGCTCGCCGTAATCCGTGTTGTAGAGGTCAAGGGCGAAGGCGCCCTCCCGGAGCTGGTCGCCGCTGTAAAGGCCGAACTGGTAGACCATGCCCAGTTCCGTGGTGCCTAAATAGGTGCAGTAGCCGGCGATCTGAAGGGGCGCGTCGATGCTCACGATGACGTCGTTGATCTCCACGAGACCGTTTTTGTGGATGCTCAGATAGTAGACGCCCTCATAGGGGGCACCGCTGGCTACGCTGTGATACACATTGGCGCACCACTTTCCGGCGGCGTAGCTGGGCATGGCGTTCCCCTGCGCCGTGATACAGGCGGGCATATCGTATTTCCTACCGTTTTTGTCCACGGCGTACACGGTCTCGTAGCCGCCGCCAAAGCCATCCTCACAGACGCCGGACTCAAAACCCACAATGTCCCGGAAACCGTAGAGCGGGCCGCCGGAGCAGAGGCAGCCGTGCCACAGGCCGCTGAAGATGTCGATGTATTCCACCGTGCCGTCCGTGGTGAGGAGGAACACATAGGGGCGGAAATCCTGTCCGCTGGCGCTGACGAAAATATCCTGATAGTCGCCGTAGCACCCAGCTACGGGGTACTCCGTGTCATACGCGAAGCCGTAGGCTCTGCGGTAGGTCTCGCTGTCCGGGAAATCCCTCGACTGGCTCTTGGAAAAAGAGACCGATACGCCGTCATCGGTGAGCCAGGCGGACACGAAAGCGTCCTCGGACTGGGGACCGCCGTCCGCCCAGTCGCCGGGGCCGGGCTCCACGAGCACCGGCTCATAATACCACCCGCTGCCCCCCGCGATGGAGGCGACGGGCTGGAAGGCGGTGAAGGTGCCGTCCCCGTTGGGGCAGAACATGGCGAGATCCAGAGAGAAGTTTTCCTCCGCCGCCGTCCAGGCCCGGAGTGCCGCCAGATCAATGGCGATGCCGCCGTAGTTTTCATCCTCCGGCGAGAGTCCTCCCGTGCCCCAAGGGGCGTAATGGGAATCGAACTGCCGGGCCGCGCCCTTGCGCAGGGCGGCGATAAAGTCCCCCTCGTCCACGTGGAAGCGGTCCAGAAGATCAAGGTTGTCCGGCCGCTGGCCGGTCTCAAAATCGTAGTGATATACCGCGTAGTCGATGAGGTCGCTGGTCCAGCCCAACACACGGATGGAAAGGCTCAGCAGGCTGTCGTTCCAATAGCTCTGCCATGTGACCTCCATGTACTGAGAGTTGGGCGTTTCTCCCGATTCGGCGGCGTCCAGCGTGGCCTGCACGTCATTTCCGAAGCTCTCCATGATCTCCCAGTTGTGATGGCCTTGGCCTCCGGCGTGTCGGCCTCCAGCTGCGGAACGTGACAGATGTAGGAATATTCCGTGCCGTACTCGTCGGTGAAGGAGTCCTCCTCGTCATAGACCTCGGTGATGAGGCTGTCATCATAGACCTTTTTCGACACGGACGGTGCGGACGGCCCGGAGGAGCCGGGCTTGGGAACGGGTTTCTTGCCGCAGGCGGTCAGCTGGGCGCAGAGTCCAAGGCAAAGGAGCGCGCTCAGCGTTCGGTAAAGGAAGCGATGGTGCTTCATGTCTGGGCCTCCTATCTAACCATAGTATTCGATATTGGCTTCCGCTGTGAGCAGCGTCACTGACGCATATCTCTCATAAGCGGACTTTTGTCCTTGTATAACAATATCATACCATGATAACGGATAATGAATCAAGGGGTATCTGTGCCAAAACCGCATACAAAAACCGCCTTTCTGCGCGTACTGACCACTGTTTGACCACTATGGAGCCTTCTCGCCCACAAAAAAGAGCAGTTTTGAGACCATCATCTCAAAACTGCTCTGCACGGACCGTATTTCCGATATTACGCCTTGCCCTTGGCGGCGAGGGCCTTGGCGAAGTTGCAGCCGAACAGCAGTCCCGCCAGCAGGAGGGAGGCGCCCAAGCCGGTGTAGAAGAAGGCGATGAACCGGTCCGGGGCCACGCCGCTGGACCGCAGCCAGATGCCGCCGGTCATCATCACCGCCATGATGATGAAGGACTTCACATCGAAGAACTTCAGGAAGAAGTGCAGCTCCTCCTCATAGGCGCTGATGCGGGAGGTGATCGTATGTTGCCTGTTTGTGCGGATAAATCCCACCGGAGCGGGTCATTCCGCCTTCATGATGACCTTCAGCCGGTGGACCAGCTGGCCGGTTTTCAGTTCCTCCAGATCAATGACGGCGATGCCCAGCTGAGCGGCCCGGTGGCGGGCGGCGGCGTTGCAGACCTCCGTGGTGACGATGGCCGCCTTGGCGCCCTTGCCGCCGAAGCGGTCCCGGAGGATGGCCAGCTCGTTCAGGGCCTCCGTCTTGATGTCGCAGGCCTTGCAGCTTAAAAACAGGGGGATCACGCCCCGGGCGGCCATGACGTCGATCTCGTTGGAGACGCTGCCGTGGCCCAGTACCTCATCCCACCGCACCACGGCGCTGCTGATAACGTCATGGAAAATGGCGGAATCCACGCAGGCCTTGTAGGCATACAATTCCAGCGCGCTGCCCACATCCCGCAGCCACGCCCGGGTGTTCAGATCCCGGAATCGGAAGGATACCTGCTGACCGGGGACGATCTCCAGATCCTGAATAAAGCCAATACGGGCCAGTTCCCGCAGCGCGTCCTCGTTGGCGGTGTTGCGGGAGCCACGCTCGCCCTTTACGGTGTAGCTGCCCACCACGGACAGGGGCGGGGTCTGGCCGTATTCCGAGGGGGAGATCCGCTGGATGTAGGAGATGATATTGGGCCAATCCCGGCGGAATTGGAGGAAGCAGTCGAAAAATGGGTCGAAGTCCAAGAGATATTGGGACAGGATCTGATTGTCCACCCGTCCGGGCAGCAGCGTGCCGCCGGCCATGAGAAAGAAGTCCTCGATGGAATAGGCCAGGCCGCAGGGCAGCTCGTCGGCAAAGGCCGCGCCGGAAATGTCATAAAAGCGGTTTTTCTTCCGGGAATAGGTGAAGGCGGGCACGCCCTTTTTCGCCGCGAACATCCCTGCCGCGAACAGGGCCGCATCGCTGCCGCCGGTGACGTCGATGGCGCAGTCCGGGAACCGTTCCCCGATGGTAAACAGCTGCCGCAGGATGCGGTCTGCCTTGAAGAGGCTGGTCTCCACGAAGATCAGCTCCGGCTCCCAGCCCCGCCGCCGGAAAAAGGCGGCCAGAGTCTCCTGCCGGGTGCGGTCTTGGGCGATCTCACCGGGGCAGAGGTAGACGATGCGCCAGGGGCGGAACATATCCGGTGCCAGAATATTCTCAATGGCGCGCTCGTCATACAGTTCGATCAGGGTGTTCATGCGCCGTCCGCCTTTCTTTGTTTTTCCCCATTATATTGCGTTCCGGCGGAGAACACAATAGACAACCCGCCCGACTTGTCGGAAAAGGGACGTTGCATTCAGAAAAAAACAGCACCGCCGAAGCGGTGCTGGATAAGGGCGAAGCAGGGGGGGTCACTCCTCCGTGCGTTCCGGCAGGGGGACCTCCGGCATCAGCTCCCGGCTGACCACCGTGAGGATCTCCTCCAGCTTGCCGCAGTCCTCCGGGGAGAAGCGGGCCATGATGCGGTCCATGACCTCCGACATATAGTTGGAGGAGATGTTGTAGTAATCGATATACTTCTGGGTGACCTCCAGATGGAACTCCCGGCGGTCCGAGGGGGACTGGATCTTGCGGATGTAGCCCTTTTTCACCAGACTGTTCACCTTATAGGCGGCGTTGGGAGGGGAGATGCACATGAAGGTGGCGAACTCGTTCACCGTAGGCCGCCCCAGCGCCATGATGCTCTCCATGCAGAAGGTCTCCACCGTGGTGAGACTGGCTTCCCGGTCCTGAAACCGGCGGAAGATCTCCTGATAAAAGTGAAGCTTGAATTTGGTGTATACTTCGTTAAAAGCCTGATGCAGCATGACGCTTCCCCTTCCTGCGGAATGAAAAAATCTAAGCTTAGTATATCAATCCTGACGGAAAAAGGCAAGTCGTCACCGGACGGCGGGGGACAGTTTTCCCATACAGGCCGCTGTGGGTGTTTTCAGCATTTGCCCAGAACCCGCAGTCGGGGAAGAACGTGATGCGGAGCCACAAGCTCGCGCTCCATATCGCTGATGCCTCGTGGGGTGAAATCCGCCGACAGCTTACCTGCAAAGCCGACTGGTATGGAAAGGAACTCGTCATCATTGACAGGTTCTTCCCGTCCAGTCAGACTTGCGGTTGCTGTGGTTAGCGCAACAAGGAGGCCAAAGACCTCAGTGTTCGGCTCTGAGAGTGCCCGGAATGCGGGGCGCTCCACGACCGCGACATCAATGCGGCACAGAATATTCTCAAAGAAGGGCTCAGGAAACGGACACCCGCTACCTGATACAACTCTCTCGTAC
>CDZA01079158.1_pt1 | contig 12052 bp, 9 predicted proteins | sample 554881 | NCBI WGS metagenome assembly CDZA01 (sample SAMEA3182082, study PRJEB8094) | gut metagenome | biome: human; feature: gut; material: Stool; isolation source: human stools | place: Canada | collected 2012-12-04
GCTCCGTCAGTTTCAGCTTTGCCATGAGTCACCGCCTCCTTCCTCAAGTTCTTTCCAAAATTCCTCCGGTTTTACCGGCAGGATGTACCGCAGACGGTCCCGGTCCCGTCCATCGCGGAACTGACAGGCGGAGACCCAGTCGCAGAAACGGCACTGGCTGTCCTCCTCGCTGTGGCAGCAGGGATCCGCGTCGATGTTGCCGCTGCGCAGCTCGTCGGAGATCTGGCCCAGCAATTTGTCCACATACGTGCCCAGCTTCCCCAGCCGGGCGGCGGAGGCGAGGCTCCCGGAGAGATTTCCGTCCTTGCCGACCCGCAGCGGCAGATAATGGGGCTCCGTCAGGGCCTCATGCTCCATGGCCTGTAACACCGCCGGGTCCTCCAAGAGAAGTCCGGAGCGCTTCAGTGTCTTTTCCCGCTCCTTTTGCAGAGCTTCCTGAGAGATGCCCCGCTCCGCCGGCAAAATCTCGTCCCGTGCGGGGAGATACAGCACGCCCGCCGGTTCGATCTCTTTTCCGAAAAATTCCGCCCCCTCCTTTTGCAGGGCAAAGAGGTACAGCAGCATCTGAATATCCAGTCCCATGCGGACGTTGGCCAGATCGAATTTCTTCTTGCCGGATTTGTAGTCCACCACCCGGAGGTACAGCTTATCGTCCTTGATCCAGCCGTCCACCCGGTCCACCTTGCCGCCTACCCGCAGTTCCCCGTCCGGACGGGAAATGGTGACGGCGGGCAGTGTTCCGTCCTTCCCTCCGAACCCCAGTTCGAAGGCCATGGGGACAAAATCCGAGTGGCGCAGTTCCTCCGCCACCTGGTCAATGATAGCGTAGGCGTTGGTCCGCAGACGGTTGAACAGATACCGGAACCGGGGGGTACGGTTCTGGAAATTGTGCAGCTCCTGTTCCGCATATTGGTCGATATATTGTCGGGTCAGGCGGTGAAGTTCCTCGTTGTCCACCGCGGCAAAGCCGCCCTGTCCCAGCACGTCCCGGGTGACGTTTTCCAGCAGATAGTGGAGAAACGTGCCGATCTGGGGCGCGTCGAAGGAGGCCGGTTCCCGGGATTTGGCCCGCAGACCGTACTCCATGAAGTAGGCGAAGTGGCAGGAGCGCATCCGTTCCAGCCGGGAGGCGGTCATGGAAACCCGCTCTCCGTAAATGGCCCGGACTGCGGCGGGAGACAGACTGCCCCGTCGGGCCGCGGCGGCCCGCTCCATGGCGCTTAAATGCCGGGCACAGTCCGGCTCCTGCTGAAAATATCGCCACAGGGGGCCGTCGGGGTCCTGTCCCGCCATTTCCAGCGCAGGTTCAACGGCTGACAGGCGATATGCCTTGTCAGCTCGCTCGTGTTCCACACACAGCTTCGGGAATAGTTTCCGCAGCCGCTCCACCACAAACGCGGGGCGCAGTTCGCTGCCGGAAACATCCGTCACCGGATAGCTCACCGTCAGGCCCGCCGTGGGCTGGGCAAGCGCGGCGTAGAGGTTTTGCAGTTCAATGCCCATCCGTTCCATGCCGGTGGGGGCCAGCTCGACGCCCCGGAGGGCCAGCGCCTGACGGTCATCCTCGTTCAGCAGGCCGCCGCTCTGACCGGGGTCCGGCAGCACGTGGTCATTGGCTCCCAGCAAAAAGAGGTAGCTTGTGGTATGCCGGTCATTCCGGGTGATCTCACTGACGGACACCTGATCCAGCGCCACGGGGATGGTACCCACGCTGTACTGGGTCAGCACCAGTCGGAACAGCCGCTCAAACTCGCTCTGTTCCAAGTGTTCTTCCCCTAAAATTTCCACAAACTGATCCAGCACGCCGCAGAGGATCTCCCAAAGCTGAGCGGTCTCCTCCGCCTCCTGCATCCGGCCCGCCTCCGCCTGGGCGTGCATCCGCTCCGTCAGGGCCGTTTCCAGTTTCAGCTCCTCCATGAAACCGTACAGGGCCTCTACATAGTCCCGGGCCGTCTCCCCGGCCTTCAAGCCCGCCGCCAGACGCTCCAGCGGCTCCCGCACCCGGCGGCGCAGTTGATTTACCTGCGTCAGCACGGCCTGCCGCCGGTCGTTCCACGGCGCGCCGTAGCCGTCCGGGTTTTCCGTCCAGTCCTCGTCCCGGAGCCATGTCTGGCCGTGGATGTCCCATTTCAGAACATAGTTTTCCAGCAGGTCACATTCTTCTGCCGTCAGGCCCGCCAAACCGGTTTTCAGCCAGCGGAACATATCCTCGTACTCATAGCCGTTGGAGATGGAGGACAGCACGCCGGTCAGCAGGCTCAGCACCGGCTTTTCCAGAATGTCGCTGCGGCGGCTGAGATACACCGGGATACCGTACCGCTCAAACACCGTTTCGATGGTCCCGGCGTACTCCGTCATATTCCGGGCCGCCACGGTGATGTCCCGGCAGCGGCACTTCCCCGCCGCCAACAGACGGCGGATGTCGGCGGCGGTCTGCTCCACCTCGGAATAGACAGTGGCGGCCTCCCGGAGCCGGATGACGGTGCTGTCGCCCTCATAGGGCAGATTCTCCCCAAAGAAATGGCGCTCCAAATGCCCAAGGGCCGATGAGTCATTATTTGTTAAGGATAGTAGCTTTACAGGCTTTCCCTCGGAAGCGGCCAACCGCTCCAGCATGGACATGGTTTTCAGCGTGGGTTCAAAGATCTCCTCCCGGCTGTTGACCTCCCCTAACAGCGTGACCGTGACAGACCGGGCCTGCCGCAGAAAAATCGCCAGCGCCCGCCGCTCCTGCGCGTTGAAATAGGTAAAGCCGTCGATGAAAATGTCCTTGCCCCGCACATAGCCGGACTCCTCCAAATGGTCGCAGAGCTTGGTCATCCGGTCCCGTGCGTCCAGACCGGGACGGCGGAGCCGGGCCTCATAGGCGGCGTAGAGCAGACTCAGATCCGTCAGCTTGTCGTGGGTGGCGCCGTCTATGTCCTGCGCCTGCTGGTACAGGATCTCCGGGGTCACCTCGTAGCTTCGCAGTTCGTCGAACAGCGCCAGCATCTGTTCCAGAAAGCCCACCTTCTGCGAGGGCTTCCGATACACGGTCATCTGAGGGGCCGTTTCCAGCAGCGCCCGCTGGAGCGTCAGCAGCTTGCCGCCGTTGTCCAACGTCACATCCGCGATGCCGCCGGTGATGCTCAGCACTCGCTCGCCCAGCCGCCGAAAGCTCAGCACCTCGGCATGACGGCTGGCGGTATCGCCGCAGGCGCGGCACACGTCCACCTCCGCCTGATGGGAGGCATGCTCCGGCACCAGCAGGATCTGCTGGCTGCTCTCCCCCAGTTCCGCCATCCGCCGCAGCATGGTATCCGATTTTCCCGTTTTGGCACGGCCGATCAAGATCGTCAGCATAGTGACCTCCCGCAGTTTGTTTTTTCCCATTCTATCACAACGCCGCCGCCAAAAACAGACCCGATTGCCTTTTTTTCGCCGCCATGCTACAATGGCTTCGCTATGAATTCTGACATACAGGAGTGATCGTCATGCCCCATATTCCACAGGGCACCACGGATACCGTGGCCCTCGAGCTGTTTGATCCGGCGCTGGACGCCGCCCTGCGCCCCTCCCCGGATTACGATGTAAGCCGCTGGCTCTATGTGCCCAACACCTATTCCGAATACCGTTACATTTTAGGCACCCGGGGCCAAAAGTCTCTGATCTGCGTGGGGATCAACCCCTCCACCGCCGCGCCGGACGCGCTGGACCCCACCCTGCAGTCCGCCCAGCGCATCGCCCTGAACAACGGCTATGACAGCTTTCTCATGTTCAATGTCTACGCCCAGCGGGCCACCCGGCCGGACGATATGGAGCGGGTGTGCAACAGCGCTCTCCACGAAGAGAACCGGAAAGCCTTCCGCTATCTTCTCTCCCTTTCGGAGACCCCTGCTATCTGGGCCGCCTGGGGGAACATCATCGAAAAGCGGGATTACCTCATGGACTGTATGCGGGATTTCGCCGCTGACGGTCAGGCCGCAAACGCTCAATGGTTCACCGCCGGGCCGCTTCTGAAATCCGGCCATCCCCACCATCCCTTATATCTGAAATCCACTACTGCATTGCAGCCCTTTGATATTGACGCTTATCTGTGCCGCTGATCCAGCCGCCCGTCTGGATTTCCGGGCGGGCGGTTTTTATCTTTGCCCTCCCTTGTCAAAAAAACACAAAAGCCCTCCGCTGAACAACGCCGAATTTTGGTGAAGCGGCGGCAGATTGGTTATTGAACATTCAATTTTGACGTGTATAATGAATTATTATTCATGTGTCTTCATAGGAGGCTGCTTATGAAAACCTACAATTTTAAATATGGACATGGGTCTGTGTCCCTTTCCCTGAACGAAGCGGATATTCTGGCGGAGCTGCATGGAACAGAGACGCCGCCCATCAGCGACATCCGTTCTGCCCTGTTCGCCTCGCTGGAGCAGCCCATCGACAGCGCGCCTCTGCGCCAGCGGGTCCGCCCCGGAGATCGGGTGGCGCTGGTGATCAGTGACATGACCCGATTCTGGATGCGGCAGGATCTGGTGATCCCCCATCTCGTTGACTATCTCATCGACGAATGCGGCGTACAGCCGGAGCATCTGACCATCGTGGTGGCCAACGGCACTCACATCGGCGGCGATGAGCAGGAACTGCGGACACTGGTCACCGACGGGGTCTATAACCGGGTCCGTGTGAAGAATCACGACTGCGAGGCCAAGGATCTTGCCTATCTGGGCACTACGCCCCATGAGACACCGGTGTGGATCGACCGCACTGCCGCAGAAGCGGATCTGGTGGTCTGTTTAGGTGCCGCCACCCATCATGTGATGGCCGGCTTCGGCGGCGGACGGAAGAGCATCCTCCCCGGCATCAGCGGCTTGGAGACCATTCGCCACAACCACGCCTATTCACTGGACAGCACCAAGCTCCGCACCAATCCCGCCATCGGAAACGGTGTGTTGGCGGGAAACCCGCTGCACGAGGATATGTGCGAGGCGGCGTCACTGGTGAACAACCTCTTCATGGTAAATCTGGTGATGAACGCCGACATGAAGCTCTCGTATATCTTCTCCGGCCACTACCTGACCTCCTGGGAGCGGGCCTGTACTGCCGTGGATGACATTTACCGGGTGGATATTCCCTGCCGGGCAGACGCCGTGGTCACCAGCTGCGGCGGCTTTCCCAAGGACATCTCCCTCTATCAGGGCACCAAGACCATTGACAATGTGGAATCCGCGCTGAAGCCCGGCGGTACGCTGGTTCTGATGATCGAAGCGCCGGAGGGCGGCGGCCCCGCCGAGTACTTCGACTGGAGCAAGAATTTACAGGACGGCACCATTGAGCAGCGTCTGCGGGAGGCCTTCACCGTGGCAGGCTACATCTTCTTTCTGAACTGTGAGCAGGCCCAGCGGTACCGCATTTTCATGTATTCCTCCATTGATCCCCAGACCGTTGCCCCCATGGGCATTCACGCCTTTTCCGATATGGACGCCTTACTGAAAGCCGCGGAACTGGACGGAAAATCCACCTATATCATTCCCAACGGGTCCACCGTGATCCCCCGGGTGAAAGGAGAAACGCTATGAGACCTGTAAAATCATATATCGCCAAGCGATTTCAGAATTCCGATGCCGGACTGAGTCTGGACACCGATGCGCTGGCCCGGTATTCGGACATCATTGATCTCAGCATCGGCGACACGGACTTTATCACCGATGACGCCATCATCGACACCGCCTTCCGGGAAGCCAAGGCCGGGTACACCCACTATGGAGATCCGAAGGGTGATCCGGAGCTGATCCGCTCCGTCTGTGACGCATGGCAGACGGATTTCAAGCAGCCCCTCTCCCCGGATCACGTTCTGGTCACCGCTTCCAGCAGCATGGGAATGGCGCTGGTGATGCTGTCCGTTCTGAACCCCGGTGACGAGGTCATCGTCTTTTCCCCCTACTTCTCCCTCTACCGCACCCAGGCGGAGCTGGCCGGAGGAGTGTGCGTAGAGGTCCCCACCTATGCAAGCGAGGGATGGGCCATTGACGAAGCCCGTCTCCGGGCGGCCATTACCCCCCGCACCAAGCTCATTGTGTTCAACAATCCCTGCAACCCCACCGGCATGGGCTATGACCGCTCCACGCTGGAGCTGCTGGGCCGGGTGGCGGAGGAGCATGACCTGCTGATCGCGGCGGATGAGATCTATACCACCTACCTCTATGAGGGGGACTTCATCCCCCTCCGCACGATCCCGGGGCTCGCTCACCGGGTCATCACCCTGAACAGCTTTTCCAAGAATTTTCTCATGACCGGCTGGCGGGTGGGCGTAGCCATCGCGGAGCCGGAGATACTGGAGGTCATGAGCAACATCAACAACTCCCTGATCTATACGGCCCCCTCCATCTCCCAGCGGGCCGCCATACAGGCGCTGGCGATCCGGCAGACCATTCGTGAGAAATACGTTCTGGCCTACCGGGACCGCATTTTCTACGCGGCGGACCGGATGGAGCAGATCCCCTACCTCAGTCTGGTACGGCCCAAGGGCACCTTCTACCTCTTCCCCGGCATTGAGAAAACCGGCCTCAGCGCCGAGGACTTCTGTCAGGCGCTTCTGGAACGGGCACACGTTCTGGTCACACCCGGCACGCTGTTCGGCAGCACCGGCGCCGGACATTTCCGCATTGCGTGTACGGTGGGGCTGGACCGCCTGAAGGAAGCCTTTGACCGGATGGAGGGCCTGTCCTTCTGACGGTAATTTATTCGCATGTTGTGAATATTTATAAATATTCATTCAGCAAGTTTTCGATTATATACAGTTTGCCTATTGATTTTAACTGAATATTGTGTATAATCATACGTATAAACAGAGTTGATTCAATAATCACTCAGGATTTGGAGGATCATATGAAAAAGAATACATGGAAAAAGCTCATGTCTCTGGCGCTGGGCGCCATGATGATGCTGTCTCTGCTGACCGGCTGCGGCAGCAAAACTGAAGATTCCGCTCCGGCGGACAGCACCCCGGCTGAGGAAACCCCGGCAGAACCGGCCGTAGCGGCAAGTCTGCTGGAAAAGGTCAAGACCAGCGGCAAGCTGGTAGTCGGTACGGAAGCCCAGTACGCTCCCTACGAGTTCAAGGATCTGAATGCTAACTTCGCAGGCTGCGATATGTGGCTGGCCCAGCAGATCGCCGATCACCTGGGCGTGGAGCTGGAAGTGGTGGATATGTCCTTTGACGGCATCATCCCCGCCGTGAAGTCCGGTCAGGTGGATCTGGGCATCGCCGCCTTCACCAAGACCCCTGAGAGAGCCGAGGAGATCGACTTCAGCGACCTGTATGAGAAAAGCGCTCAGCTTCTCATTGTAAAGGCAGGCAACGCAGATCTGTATTCCACCAAGGAATCTCTGGCAGGCCAGAAGGTCGGCGCGCAGAAGGGCACCATCCAGTCTCAGCTGATCCAGACCGCTCTGCCTGACAGCGAACTGTTCGAGCTGGAAAAGTATCCCGCTCTGGCGCTGGAAGTCCAGAACGGCAACATCGCCGGCCTGGTGGTGGATCAGGCTGTGGGCGAATCTTTGATTGCCACCAGCAACGGCGGTCTGGAAGTCTCCAACTTCGCCTTCACTTCTGAGGAAGCCTCCTTCGGCAAGGCCGTTGTGGCCGCCAAGGGCAGCGAGGATCTGCTGGCAGAAGTCAACACCGTCATCAATCAGGTGGTCAACGACGGCAGCTACCTGAAGGCTTATGACGAGGCTGTGGAGCTGGCTGCCAGCATGGGTCTGTAAAATAAATACCGATTCTGATTAGAACCAAGCACGGACGCGCGGGGAACCAACTCTGGTTCCTCGCGTGCCCGCCTGATATTTGCCGGATACCGGCACACAAACAAGGAGGAATTCTCCCATGGCCTTTTTGGAAACCATGGCAAAGCTGATAGAACGCTACAACAGCTTTTTCACCGAAGGCATCGTCAACACGCTCATCATCGCCGCCTTCTCCGTTCTGTTTGGCGCGATACTGGGCACCCTGATGGCCTCTCTGCGGATGTGCCGCATCCCTCCCCTGCGGTGGATCGCAGTGGCGTACATCGAGTTTGTCCGCGGAACGCCGCTGATGGTGCAGCTCATGTTTATCTTCTACGGTCTGCCTATGATCGGCATTACCATTCCTAACATTCCCTGGATTCCCAACTTCTCCCGGTTCGCCGCCGGTATCGTGGCTATGAGCATGAATAGCTGCGCCTATGTAGCGGAGATCATCCGTTCCGGTATTCAGGCTGTGGACGGCGGACAGATGGAGGCCGCCCGGAGCGTTGGCTTCAGCAGCGGTGAGGCCATGCGGCTGGTGGTCCTCCCCCAGGCCATCCGCAATATTCTCCCGGCGCTGGGCAACGAGTTCGTCACCGTCATCAAGGAATCCTCCATTGTCTCCGTGATTGGCATTGCCGACCTGATGTTCCGCACCAATGACGTGATCGCCGTGACCTACAAGAATCTGGAATGTCTGGCTGTGGCGGCGCTGTGCTACTTCGTGCTGACCTTCGTCAGCGGCCGGGCGGTGTCTCTGGCGGAAAGGAAGCTGTCCCATGGAAAATAAGCGTGAAATTCTGAAAGTTGTGGACCTGCAAAAAAAATTCCACAAGCTGGAGGTCCTCAAGGGGATCAGTACCACCTTCCACGAAAATGAGGTGGTCTCCATCATCGGTCCCAGCGGCGGCGGCAAGTCCACCTTCCTCCGCTGCCTGAATCTGCTGGAGCAGCCTACCTCCGGCCAGATCCTCTTTGACGGCACGGATATCTGCACCATCAAGGGCAAGGCCATCGACCACTGCCGTCAGCGGATGGGCATGGTGTTCCAGCAGTTCAACCTGTTCAGCAACATGGACGTGATGCACAACCTCACCGCTGCCCCGGTGCGCATTAAGGGGATGTCCCAGTCCGACGCACAGGAGAAGGCCTTGGAGCTTTTGGCAAAGGTGGGTCTGGCCGACCGGGCCGACGCCTATCCCAGCCAGCTTTCCGGCGGCCAGAAGCAGCGGATCGCCATTGTGCGTTCCCTGATGATGGACCCGGAGGTCATGCTGTTCGACGAGCCTACCAGTGCTCTGGACCCGGAGATGATCGGTGAGGTGCTGGACGTGATGAAGGATCTGGCGGAGAGCGGCATGACCATGATCGTGGTGACTCACGAGATGCGCTTCGCCCGGGAGGTCAGCAGCCGTACCATTTTCCTGGACGGCGGCGTCATCGGCGAGGATAAGCCCTCCCACGAGCTGTTCTCCCACCCGGAAAGCCCCCGGCTCGTCACCTTCCTGAATAAAGTTCTGTAAAACCTGTAACAGCCCGTGCGGAATTGATCCGCACGGGCTGTTGTCATTTGGCCAGCTTTGCTTTTAAGGTCTGCCACAGCTCCACTGATTTGAATTTCAGGATATAGCCCTCGTCCGCCTCCGTGATGAGGGCCACCTCCTGATCCGTCAGTCCCGCATCCAGCGCGACGGCGGGAACATCGCTGGCCGCCGCCGTACACAGGGGCGGAAACACCACGCACCACCAGTTCTGCCCCGCCGCCTCTCCGATCAGGACCCGCAGAGCCAGATATTCCCCGGCGGGCAGGGCAAAGCCGTCATATTCCTTTGTGGGAAAGGACGTTTCCGCCAACTCCGCTCGGACGCCGTAATCATAGCCGTTGGCCGTGATGACGGCACGGGCCGTTTCCTCCAGCTCCGGGAGGATATCCGTCAAGCGGCGGCAGGCCTCTGTCTGACTGTCCGCTCCCCGGAGGGTCTCCGTGGCCTGTTCCAGCACAGCGTCCCGCACCTTCAGCTTCAACGCCTGATCCTCCTCGGAATCGGAGTTGGCCAGTACGTGAAGCCGCACCACCTTTTCCGCTAGCTGGCTCTGGGTGTGAAGGGCCACTGCCCCGGAGGTCAGCGCCAGCGCCGCCACGATCATCAACGTAAGTTCGATGGGATGTAACCGCTGTTTCATAAAAAATTTCCGTCCTTTCCGGATACAATTCTCATGTATCTGGATTCTGGACGGAAATTTTATGTTTTATACCAACTCGCCAACAGGTTTTGCCAAATAGGTCTGCGGATAGCACTGCTTCAAGGCGGTCTCCGCTGCCTTCGCCGCCGTTTTCTCCCGGAAAATGCCGAACACCGTCGGCCCGGAGCCGCTCATGGCGGCGTTCAGCGCCCCCAGCTCCAAAAGCCGGTTTTTGATGTGGAACACCTCATGGTATTCCTCCGGCAGAAATTCCTCGAACACGTTGCACAGCCGTGCCGCCACGCCGTTCAGATCCTCCGCAGACAGTGCGCGGATCATGCCGTCGATATCCGGGCGGTTTTTCGGTGTCCCGGCATCCGCCAACGTGAACAGCGCAGGCGTGGGGATGCCGAATTCCGGCTTGCACAGTACGATCCAACAATCCGGCAGGGCAGGCAGCGCCGTCAGCCGTTCCCCCCGGCCCTCCGCCAGAGCCGTGCCGCCGGAAACGCAGAAGGGCACATCGCTGCCCACCGTCAGTCCGATGGCCCGCAGCTGCTCCACAGGCATTTCCGGCGCATACTGCCGGCGCAGGCACCGCAGCAGCGCCGCCACATCCGCGCTGCCGCCCCCCAAGCCTGCGTAGGCCGGGGTGGTTTTTTCCAGATGCACGGTCAGGGGCGGCATGGGCCGTCCGACGGCGGCAAAAAAGGCTTCCGCCGCCTGCTGCTCCAAGGAGGACTTCCCCGCCGGGACCGTGAAGCCGTCCGCCAGCAGCGCGAAGCCGATGCCAGTCTCCTCCACCGTTACTGTGTCGCAAAGGGAAACGGACTGCATCACCATCCGCAGCTCGTGGTAGCCGTCCGTCCGGCGGCCTAAAATGTTCAGGGCCAGATTGATTTTCGCCGGGGCCTGTTCCTGTATCTTCATCGAATCCTCCTGGCTTCCAGATAGTAGCGCTTATCCTGCGCCTCTCCCATGGAGAAGGTCTTGCGGGGCAGCACGCCGTCGGCCATCACGGTGGGGAACAGCTGCTCCTTCCCCATGAGCGGCAGCAGGAATCCCAGATTCCCCGGCCGACCGCCCAGCTTTCGGGCCACGTCATCCCCGTGGATGTAATCCACCTGCACCTCCGGATGGTCCCTGCAATATGCGTCCAGAAAGGCTTGCAGCGTTCCCACCGTCAACTGCGCTTTGGGGTGCGGAACCGTCCACAGGCCGTCCATTCCCTGACCGCAGACCTCTGCCGTATGGCCCTCTCCCCCGCCGGTATGCGCGCCGGGATAGAACGCTTGAAATGCTTCCCACAGATCCCGGCCGTCCACATGGAACAGTACCCGGTGGATGGGTTCAAAGGTCAACGCGTCATCGTGAAGATTCACCACCTCCACCAAGGCGTACCGGGCGGGCAAGGATGCCCACTGCTCCGGCGGCATCACCTTTTTCAGATTTTCATAGCAGGCTTTGGCGGTGGCCAGAGAATGATTGCCGTCTCCCACGGCGAACAGCAGCGGGGCCGCGTCCGCCATGCTGTACTTATCCGCCATGGCCTCCGGACTTTTCAAGGCACTCAGGGTGTTGGCCACCCGGCTCATCTGACTATCCGTCAGCCGCCAGCCCTTCACATGGCCGCCGCCCAGCATGAGGTCCGTGTCATAGAGGGCTTCCATGACGCCGGTCTCCCCTGCCAGCGGTTCGATCACGCTTCCCCGCGGATCGTCGATCAGCAGCATCACATGGGGCAGTTCCAGCGCCGCGTGCTCCCGCACCCGTACCCGGGGTGGGATGCGCTCCAACACCGTCCCCTCCGTGGCCCGGATCAGCGCCCCGGAGCCAGGGGTGAAGTCATATTGCTCCAGATCAACGCAGCCAATCAATCCATGCCGCACCCGGCCGTCAGACTGGGTACGCTCCAGATAGATCAGGCTGTCCGAGAGTGTCCGGAACAGGCCATCCGCCAAGTAGCGGTCCATAGAAGCGTTGATGGTCTCAATTCGCTTGTCCACATCCGGGCCGTTCAGATAGACCTCCGGCAGCACCAGCCGCAGGGCTGACGGAGCCTCCCCTACGACAGCTTCCGCCGCCTGCCAGTAGTCTGGCT
>CDZA01033286.1_pt1 | contig 12012 bp, 9 predicted proteins | sample 554881 | NCBI WGS metagenome assembly CDZA01 (sample SAMEA3182082, study PRJEB8094) | gut metagenome | biome: human; feature: gut; material: Stool; isolation source: human stools | place: Canada | collected 2012-12-04
GTTTTTTGAAAAAAGCAGAAGAAAGCGGTTGACAGCGCGAAGGGGTCGGGATAAGTTCCCGCTTCTGCGCCGGGGAGAAACCCTCGCGGCGCGCTCCGAAAAAAACTTCGGGGTTCGAAAAAAAAGTTGTTGACAAGCTGGACCGGGCGGGGTAAGTTCCCGCTTCGCCGCTGACGGAAACGCAGCGGCTGAGGCAACGGCCTCTGGTTCTTTGACAAGTGAAGAGCGAGTTGGGAATAAGAAACTTTGAGTTTTAGCCCATAGAGATATGGGCAAGCTAGTTGTTTTCAATCAACTGGAGAGTTTGATTCTGGCTCAGATTGAACGCTGGCGGCGTGCTTAACACATGCAAGTCGAACGTGAAAGTCCTTCGGGACGAGTAAAGTGGCGCACGGGTGAGTAACGCGTGGATAATCTACCCTTAAGATGGGGATAACGGCTGGAAACGGTCGCTAATACCGAATACGCTCCCGATTTTATCATTGGGGGGAAAGATGGCCTCTGCTTGCAAGCTATCGCTTAAGGATGAGTCCGCGTCCCATTAGCTAGTTGGCGGGGTAACGGCCCACCAAGGCGACGATGGGTAGCCGGTCTGAGAGGATGACCGGCCACACTGGAACTGGAACACGGTCCAGACTCCTACGGGAGGCAGCAGTGGGGAATATTGCGCAATGGGCGAAAGCCTGACGCAGCGACGCCGCGTGAGGGATGAAGGTTCTCGGATCGTAAACCTCTGTCAGGGGGGAAGAAACCCCCTCGTGTGAATAATGCGAGGGCTTGACGGTACCCCCAAAGGAAGCACCGGCTAACTCCGTGCCAGCAGCCGCGGTAATACGGAGGGTGCAAGCGTTAATCGGAATCACTGGGCGTAAAGCGCACGTAGGCGGCTTGGTAAGTCAGGGGTGAAATCCCACAGCCCAACTGTGGAACTGCCTTTGATACTGCCAGGCTTGAGTACCGGAGAGGGTGGCGGAATTCCAGGTGTAGGAGTGAAATCCGTAGATATCTGGAGGAACACCGGTGGCGAAGGCGGCCACCTGGACGGTAACTGACGCTGAGGTGCGAAAGCGTGGGTAGCAAACAGGATTAGATACCCTGGTAGTCCACGCTGTAAACGATGGGTGCTGGGTGCTGGGATGTATGTCTCGGTGCCGTAGCTAACGCGATAAGCACCCCGCCTGGGGAGTACGGTCGCAAGGCTGAAACTCAAAGAAATTGACGGGGGCCCGCACAAGCGGTGGAGTATGTGGTTTAATTCGATGCAACGCGAAGAACCTTACCCAGGCTTGACATCTAGGGAACCCTTCGGAAATGAAGGGGTGCCCTTCGGGGAGCCCTAAGACAGGTGCTGCATGGCTGTCGTCAGCTCGTGCCGTGAGGTGTTGGGTTAAGTCCCGCAACGAGCGCAACCCCTATCTTCAGTTGCCAGCAGGTAAGGCTGGGCACTCTGGAGAGACCGCCCCGGTCAACGGGGAGGAAGGTGGGGACGACGTCAAGTCATCATGGCCCTTACGCCTGGGGCTACACACGTACTACAATGGCGCGCACAAAGGGTAGCGAGACCGCGAGGTGGAGCCAATCCCAAAAAACGCGTCCCAGTCCGGATTGGAGTCTGCAACTCGACTCCATGAAGTCGGAATCGCTAGTAATTCGAGATCAGCATGCTCGGGTGAATGCGTTCCCGGGCCTTGTACACACCGCCCGTCACACCACGAAAGTCGGTTTTACCCGAAGCCGGTGAGCTAACTCGCAAGAGAAGCAGCCGTCTACGGTAGGGCCGATGATTGGGGTGAAGTCGTAACAAGGTAGCCGTAGGGGAACCTGCGGCTGGATCACCTCCTTTATAGGAAAAATTCCCAACTCGCTCTTCACTTGCAAGGAACAAGGGCTTAACGCCATGCTCTTTGAGAAGAAAACGTCAGGGGCCTGTAGCTCAGGTGGCTAGAGCGCACGCCTGATAAGCGTGAGGTCGAAAGTTCAAGTCTTTCCAGGCCCACCACTTATCAGGGGGTATAGCTCAGCTGGGAGAGCATCTGCTTTGCACGCAGAGGGTCGACGGTTCGATTCCGCCTACCTCCACCACAAGCTTGCTGACGTACAGTCCATGATTGGTCATTGGCGCGAAGATTTCGCGGCAGTCATCCAGGCATGGCCTGGTCGCACCGGTCGGAAACACCGGCGGGTGCTGCTCATTTACAATTGAATAGGGGAATGGGAAGGGAATAGTAAAGTTCTTGAGAAATAAGATATCAAGGGCAACAGGTGAATGCCTTGGCGCTGAGAGGCGATGAAAGACGCGGTAAGCTGCGATAAGCATCGGGGAGGAGCTAAACATCCTACGATCCGATGATTTCTGAATGGGGAAACCCGATGGGAGTCATGTCCCATCATCCTGAGCTGAATATATAGGCCCAGAGAAGCCAACCCGGGGAAGTGAAACATCTCAGTACCCGGAGGAAGAGAAATCAAACGAGACTCCCAAAGTAGCGGCGAGCGAAATGGGAAGAGCCCAAACCGAGTGGTTTCGACCATTCGGGGTTGTAGGGCCGGCATACGTGATTCTGGAGTAGGCAGAGGAAGTGAGCTGGAAAGCTCCGCCACAGCGGGTGATAGCCCCGTACTCGAAACCGAAAAGGACGCAGCCGGTACCTGAGTACTGCGAGGCACGTGGAACCTCGTGGGAATCTAGGGGGACCATCCTCTAAGGCTAAGTACTCCTCAGCGACCGATAGTGAACTAGTACCGTGAGGGAAAGGTGAAAAGAACCCCTGTTAGGGGAGTGAAATAGAATCTGAAACCTGTTGCCTACAAGCTGCGAGAGCTACTTCGGTAGTGATCGCGTGCCTTTTGTATAATGAGTCAGCGAGTTACTCTACCGTGCGAGGTTAAGCGAAAGCGTAGCCGTAGTGAAAGCGAGGCTTAATAGGCCGACTAGTACGTTGGAGTAGACCCGAAACCGGGTGATCTATCCATGAGCAGGTTGAAGCAAGGGTAAAGCCTTGTGGAGGACCGAACCGTCAACGGCTGAAAACGTTCCGGATGACTTGTGGATAGGGGTGAAAGGTCAATCAAACCCGGTGATAGCTGGTTCTCCCCGAAATATATTGAGGTATAGCCTCGGGAATTGATTAGCGGAGGTAAAGCACTGACAGAGCTAGGGGTCCTACCAGATTACCAAACTCTATCAAACTCAGAATGCCGCTTAATTGTATCCCGGGAGTCAGACGGCGGGTGCGAAGGTTCGTCGTCAAAAGGGAAACAGCCCAGACCAACAGCTAAGGTCTCCAAATCCATGCTCAGTGGTGAAGGTAGTGGAACCGTTTAGACAGCCAGGACGTTGGCTTAGAAGCAGCCATCGTTTAAAGAAAGCGTAATAGCTCACTGGTCTAATGGCTCTGCGCCGAAAATGTAACGGGGCTAAGCATGGTACCGAAGCTTTGGCAATCTCCTTTGGAGATTGGGTAGGGGAGCGTTCGCTGCGGGCTGAAGGTGTGTCGGAAGGCATGCTGGACTGCAGTGAAGTGATTATGCTGACATGAGTAACGATAAAATATGTGAAAAACATATTCGCCGAAAACCCGAGGTTTCCTGGGTAAAGGTAATCTTCCCAGGGTTAGTCGGATCCTAAGGTGAGGGTGAAAGCCGTAACCGATGGAAAACAGGTTAATATTCCTGTACTTGTTGTGTAGCGCGATGGAGGGACGCAGGAAGATAGGCGGGCCGGGTGTTGGATATCCCGGTGCAAGCGTGTAGGAATATCCGGTAGGCAAATCCGCCGGACGAATCTGAGACGCGAGTCCGTGGGCGCAAGCCCTGAAGCCGTTGAGTCTATGCTGCCTAGAAAAGCTCCTAAGTTTATCCACAGCAATCCGTACCGCAAACCAACTCAGGTGGGTGGGATGAACAATCCAAGGCGCTCGAGAGAACTCTGGCCAAGGAACTCGGCAAAATAACCCCGTAACTTCGGAAGAAGGGGTGCTCTCTAGGGTGACATGTTTAACATATGAAGCCCCGGGGAGCCGCAGTGAATTGGTGGTGGCGACTGTTTACTAAAAACATAGGTCTGTGCGAAGTCCTAAAGACGACGTATACGGACTGACGCCTGCCCGGTGCTGGAAGGTTAAAAGGAGGGGTCAGCGCAAGCAAAGCTCCGAATTGAAGCCCCAGTAAACGGCGGCCGTAACTATAACGGTCCTAAGGTAGCGAAATTCCTTGTCGGGTAAGTTCCGACCTGCACGAATGGCGTAACGATCTCCACACTGTCTCGGCCAGAGACTCGGTGAAATTGCAGTCGCGGTGAAAATTCCGTGTACCCGCAGAAAGACGGAAAGACCCTGTGCACCTTTACTATAGCTTGACATTGGATTTTGGGCCTGCATGTGTAGGATAGGTGGGAGGCTGCGAACCCTGTACGCCAGTATGGGGGGAGCCATCCTTGAAATACCACCCTTGCATGTTTAAGATCCTAACTTCTTCCGGTTATCCCGGAGAAAGACAGTGTCTGGCGGGTAGTTTGACTGGGGCGGTCGCCTCCTAAAGTGTAACGGAGGCATGCAAAGGTTCCCTCAGCCTGATCGGAAACCAGGCGCTGAGTGCAAACGCATAAGGGAGCTTGACTGTAAGAGAGACATCTCGAACAGGAACGAAAGTTGGCGTTAGTGATCCGGTGGTCCCGAATGGAAGGGCCATCGCTCATTGGATAAAAGGTACGCCGGGGATAACAGGCTGATCGCATCCAAGAGTTCACATCGACGATGCGGTTTGGCACCTCGATGTCGGCTCATCACATCCTGGGGCTGAAGCAGGTCCCAAGGGTACGGCTGTTCGCCGTTTAAAGTGGTACGCGAGCTGGGTTTAAAACGTCGTGAGACAGTTTGGTCCCTATCTTCTGTGGGCGAAGGAGAATTGAGAGGGCCTGTCCCTAGTACGAGAGGACCGGGATGGACGCACCCCTGGTGATCCTGTTGTCGCGCCAGCGGCATAGCAGGGTAGCTATGTGCGGAAGGGATAACCGCTGAAAGCATCTAAGCGGGAAGCCTGCCTCAAGATAAGTTCTCCCCTCGAAAGAGCTGAAGGGCCCGGGTAGACTACCCGGTCGATAGGCTGGAGGTGTAAGCGCGGCGACGTGCTCAGCTGACCAGTACTAATAGCCCGAGCGGCTTATTTTTCAAAAACTTTCCCCTTCCCACCCCCCTATCAATTAATATCACATAGAGATTTGTCTTGGTGTTCATGGAGGAGAGGGTACACCCGATCCCATTCCGAACTCGGCAGTTAAGCTCTCCATCGTCGATGATACTGCGCACTCTTACGTGGGAAAGTAGAACAACGCCAAGACTTTATTTCCAAAGGGCCGTCCTATCCAGGACGGCCCTTTGTTTTGCCCGAAGCTCATCCCCATCACGGGCCACCCCTCCCCAAGCCTCAGGCTAGGCGCAAGCCCCTCCTGCTCTTTCTCCCTCTCCCCCCTCCCTTCGGGTTTCCTCCTCCCCCCCAGCTCCTTTTTCCTACAGCTTTACCCGCCCGGTTCGCTCCATAATCGGCTCATTCGCTTCCTCTCCACCTTTTGCATTCACTTAAGCAGAGGCCCGGAAAACCTCTGGGTAAGGTGGAGAGATGTCCTCATAGAGATGCATGGCTCTCATGCCGTTTCCATGAAGAAAGGACGGGAAAAGGGTAGGGACGCTCTCGGTAACTCCTCCCCTGCTACGTAAAGCCTGAGCCGTATAAAAAAGAGGGGGAAGGAAAAGCTCCTTCCTCCTCTTGGGGGGGACGTCCAACTTTTTGAGGTGGGGCGCTCGAGGGGTGGGCTGGGAGGAGAGATAATACCCCACACGTACTTTCTAGTGGGATTAGCCAGCTAGCTTTTTTTGGAGATATGATTGCGATGGGGGATACTGCCCATAGAGGCGAGTCGGAGATAGAAAAGGTTCTTCACTGAAAATGTTCATTGATATTCGGTATACGAGGTATTTTGAAAGAGTACGAAATATCAATTTTTTAATATGCGCTCTATTTGTAAAGCCCATAGTCTGATTTTTTAAAATTTATTCGAATAATGAAAGAGTTGTTGACGAGGTAAAGGGAAACGTACCCTCACCCTTTCTGTATTAGAAGGGAACCAGGTATAAGCTGTTATGGCTATGTGTGAGCTGGATTATTTTTGCTAAGTATATTTTAGATCAGATTATTTTGAGTATAACACAGTGTCTTTTATTATAAAATATTCCCACTAAGTGCCCTGGATGAATATTTATTTTTCTTATATGCGAAAATCAAGTAAAATTCTAAAAGCATTCTCAAAGGAATTGCCTTGTATATTGGGTAATTTTCTGAAAGATGGAGATAGCATCTCTGTATGTTCAAGCAGATTTTGTTCATGGAAAAAATGTATTCCCCTGAGAGAGGGTATATACAGAGATACAAAAATGGCTTAGGTATGACCCGCACATTGTGATTACGTTTTACAGGAGTTGATATGATGATCAGCGATGCCGAACTTCTTAAGCTCGTTATGGATAGATACCCCGAACAGCCGGCTCAGTTTCTTATTGAACAGTTTACGGTCATGAAGGCGGGCCTCATTCAGGCTAATAACAAGCTCGCGGGCATGGATTCGGAGGCGCTCTCCGAATCGTTGTGTTGTGCTGAAGACGCTCAGAAAGAAGAAACCGTTTCCGAGCCGAGCGCTCCCAAGAAAAAATACACTCGCCGCAATCTGGTGGTGAAACCGGAAGAAGCTATCTCCGAACAGGAAATCGCTTGCTGCATTTGCGGTAAGACCTTTCAAAATTTGACCACCAAGCATATTCAGAGCCACGATCTGACTGTGGAAGAATATAAGAAATTGTGCGGCTATGGTCCGGAACAGAAATTGATCAGCAGCAAGCTGCTTAACAAGCTTCAGGCGAATGTCCTGAAGGCTCAGCAGGCCCGCGAAAAGAAAAAAGCGGAATAGTACCTGAATCCAAAGAAGTAAAAGGCCGTCTCCTTTATGGCAGACGGCCTTTTTGCATTTGAGGGATGAGAGTTCTATTTTTTCCTATGGGCGGCTTTCGTGGATACGTAAACCCCAGCCAGGATGACGAGGCCGCCTGCGATGGCGATGGGCGTGAGGTGTTCGTCGAGGAGCAGCCATGAAGCGAGCATCGTAATGAGAGGCATGAGGTAAATGAAATTATTGACCGCGACCGGGCCGATTTTCCAAATGATTTTGCTCCAAATCAAAAAGCAGAGCGAAGATGCAATGACGCCGAGGAAGATCAGGTTGAGGTAGGTAGTTGGCTGCCAGAGGCGTGAAAAGTCGTAACGGAAATCGCCGAACGCGAGAACCGGGAGCATGGTGACGATAGCGTAAAAGAAGATTTTACGGGTGATGTAGATCCCGTTGTAGCGATTGCCGATTTTTTTGACGAGGGTGGAGTAGAATGCCCAGGAGAGCGCTGCTGCAATGGCAAGGAAATCGCCTATCGGATGAAGCTTTAGGATAAAGTGCCCGTTGAAGATGACGAGGAAAACTCCCAAAAACGCAATACAGAAGCCTGCGGCGAGTTGCCTGTTGAACGGCTCTCCTGTCGTCAGAAAACGGGCCACTATGGCAGTCAGCATGGGCGTCGTCGCGAGGAGCAGCCCAACGTTGGAGGCCATGCTGTATTTGAGGGCATAGTTTTCCGTCAGGAAATAAAGGGTACTGCCAAAGATCCCCGCTCCCGCGAACAGCAGTTCCTCACGAAATCCTCCGGACGGATGACGGTGTGGATACGCGGCGAGGAGGACGAGGTAGGCGAGCACATGCCGGTAAAACATGATTTCCTCCGGGCTAAGGCTGCGCAGGAGGATTTTGGTGGAAACGAACGTCGTACTCCATACCGTGATGACGGCGACGGCGATGATATAACAGCCGATCTTGCTTTGCATGGGAGGCCGATCCGGGATTGCATTGTCGCCCGGTACGCGGCCGCGTGCCGGAAGGAGCCGTCTTGTGCGGCGCGTCACCGTGTAGCATATAAGCCCATGAAAGTCGCGCGGGCTTTCATCATCAACTTGTTGCCGTTTCGTATCATATGGTCAGACAAGGCAAAACCAAGAATGTTATTCTGATGTAACATATTAAATTTAATTGTTATTTATACAATGACAAACGGATTTAAAAGGTCTAAGATGCTCCTCATATCGTTGTGAGCGAAGATTCAAAACCTGATCGATTGCCTCGAGCAGGTGCCTACCAAGGAGGGTATCATGACGGAACTCACTCAATACGTGTATGCCTTTGACAAGGCGAATGAACCCATTGCACGCGCCAAAGACGGGGATGAATTCTCGTTCCGCACACTGGATTGCTATTCCGGCCAGGTTTGCACGGAAGAAGACATTGTCGGTGAATCGTTCAACTTTTCGCGTACCAACCCGGCGACGGGGCCGCTCTATGTGGAAGGGGCCATGCCCGGCGACGTGCTCGTCGTGGATGTGCTGTCCGTTGAAGTGGCGGATAAGGGCGCCGTCACCACCATCCCGAACATCGGTCCGCTGTATGACCGGTGCGTGGACCGTACCCGCATCCTTCCCGTGAAGGACGGCAAGACGGAACTCGGCGGCCTGAGCATTCCGATCAACCCGATGATCGGCGTCATGGGCGTTGCCCCGGCTGGAGAACCCATCGCCTGCGGCTATGCCGGAAAGCACGGCGGCAACATGGACTCCAAGAAGCTCACTGCGGGCAGCCGGGTGTATCTGCCTGTGCAGGTTGAAGGCGCGTTGCTCCAGATGGGCGACATCCATGCCGTCATGGGCGACTGCGAACTGTGCGGCACGGGGCTTGAAATCGGCGGGGTCATCACCGTCCGCGTGAGCGTGCTGAAGGGCCGCAAGCTTGATTGGCCCGTTATCGAAACGGCCGATGCCTGGCATGTCGTGAGTGCCCGCAAGGATTATACTTCCGCGCTTATCGACGCCTCCGCGCAGATGCAGGAACTCGTCTGCGCCGCCTACGGTCTCGATCCCACGGACGCCTATCTGTACCTGTCCCTTGAGGGCGACGTGTGCATCAATCAAGGCTGTCAGCCTTGCCCTGTGGAAATCGTGCTCCGCATCTCCGTGCCCAAACGCTCTGATAAGCCGCTGTTGTAAGAATTCCGGGAGGAGAGCCCTTTTGTGGCTCTCCCCCCGTGATTGCTTTTCCTCCTCGCAATGAAGGAGGGGAAAAATATGTCTCCAGTTTTCCGAACGGGGAAAACGGGGGGAAACGAGAGGGGACGGCTTCACCCGAGAGGGCGGGCCGTTTTGTATAAGGGAAGCGAGGGGCGCGCCCCAGCGTTTCCGGAGGGAAGCCCGCCCGGGGAGAGGGTCCACGGGCGGACGTTCCGGCGCGTTTGTTTCGTGCCGCGAACGTTGAGTCAACATTTGTGGAGGTTACAATGGCTGAAGAAAAAGGGTCCGTCGAACAATTCGGGTACAAGCAGGAACTGCACCGTACCCTGAGCCTGTGGGATTTGACCGTGTACGGCTTGCTGTTCATGGTCATTATCGCCCCGCACAGTATCTTCGGATACGTGAACCGGGATGCGCAGGGCATGGCGCCTCTCGTGTATCTGGTAGGCTTCTGCGCCATGTTCTTTACGGCGCTGTCCTACGTCCAGATGGCGAAACGCTTCCCCATCGCCGGGAGCGTGTACTCGTACGTGCAGCGCGGCGTGAACCCGCATGTGGGCTTCCTCGCCGGGTGGCTCATCCTGCTCGACTATGTTTTTGTTCCCAGCCTGCTGTACATCTTTGTCGGCAACTGGTGCCAGAGCCTCATCCCGCAAATCCCGGGCTGGGTCTGGATTCTCATCTTCATCGCCGTGAACACGGCTATCAACATAAAGGGCATTGAGACCACGGCCCGCGTGGACATGTTCTTCTTCGTCGTTGAAATCGGCATCGTCCTGATCATCGTGATCGGCGGCCTCAAGTACGTGCTCGGCGGCGGAGGGGCCGGAGAGCTGACCATGACGCCCATCTATCAGGCGGACAAGGTCAACCTGACCTTCATTGCCACGGCCTGCACCATTGCGGCCTTGAACTTTACCGGTTTTGACGGCATCAGCACGCTGGCAGAGGAGGTTTCCGAACCTGAGAAAAACGTGGGCCGCGCCATCCTGATCGCGCTGGTCGTCATCGGTACGGTGTTCTTCCTCCAGACCTACATCGTCTGCCTTATTGAACCTGATTACAATAAGTTCAATGCTTCCACGGCCCTGTTCGACGCCTGCGCCGTCGCCATCGGCGACTGGTTCCGCATCGTGCTGCTTGTGGTGAACATCCTTGCCGTGGGCATCGCCAACACCCTGAACGCACAGGCCGCGTGCAGCCGTGTGCTGTTCTCCATGGGCCGTGACAGGCTGCTGCCCGGTGCCCTCGCCAAGGTGCACCCCAAGTTCCGTACGCCGTATGTCGCCATTCTGCTCATCGGCGTGGTATCGCTGGCCTGCACCATTATCTTCACCGACGAACAGCTTACCAAGCTCGTCAACTTCGGCGCGATCAGCTCCTTTATGATGCTGAACCTCGCGGTGATCTGGTTCTTCTTTGTGAAGGAACAGCGCCGCAGCGGTATGGACCTCGTCAACTACCTCGTCTACCCTCTGGCCGGTACGCTCATCCTGTTGTACGTTTGGAGCGGCTTTGACCATCTGACCCAGATCCTCGGCTTCAGCTGGCTTGCCGTGGGCATCGTCTTTGGCTACATCAAGTCCAAGGGCTACAAGGAAGTTCCCGATGCCTTCAAGAAGAGCATGATGTAACCGTTTCCGTTCTCGGAACGCTTGTTTGAGGCCGCCGGACGGATTTTTCCGCCGGCGGTCTCCGCTTCCGGGGCGTCTTTGAGGAGAAGCTATGCGCATTACTCGTGAGCGTCACGTTTACAGTTTGGGCGTCTCCGAACCCGTCGCGACGGTGACGGCACCCTGTTCGCTGACCGTGGAGACCTGCGATTGTTTCAACGGGCAGGTGACCGAGGATGGGCAACCGAAAGCCCGGCTCAATTTTTCGCATGTGAACCCGGCCACCGGCCCTATCGTGGTGGAAGGGGCGGAACCCGGCGACGTGCTCCGCGTGCATATCCGGGCCATCCGCCCCGAGAAGACCGGGGCGCTCATGACCGCGCCGGGCGCTGGAGCCCTGCCGGATCGGGTGAAGGGGGACACGCGCATCTGTCCCATAGCCGATGGGCATTTCACTTTTATGGGCGTGGAACTCCCCCTGAATCCCATGATCGGGGTCATCGGCGTGGCTCCGGCTGGCGAGTCTGTGCCCTGCGGCACGCCGGGGGATCACGGCGGCAACATGGATACCATCGGCATCCGTGAGGGCGCGATCCTGCGCCTGCCCGTTTTCGTGAAGGGCGCGTATCTTGGCCTTGGGGATCTGCACGCGGCGATGGGCGACGGGGAAGTCTCCGTAACCGGCCTCGAAGTTTTCGGTGAGGTGGATCTCGATCTTTCATTGGAGAAGGGCGCATCCTTGCCCTGTCCGCTGTTGCACGACGGCGACGAGGTTTCTTTCCTCGCCAGCGCCGAGACCGTGGACGGGGCGATCCATGCCTCGACGGGGTACATGCACGATTTCCTTCTTGCCAAGACGTCTCTCAATGCGGACGAGGCCCTCATGCTCATGAGTCTCTGCGGCCATGCCCGTATTTCCCAGATCGTCGACCCCCTCAAGACCGCCCGTTTCGCCATGCCCGTATCAGTGCTTGCGAAGTTTGGGGTTGTGGTGGAGTAGGGGAGATGAAGGTTGGGGAGGGGGAGGATGGCCTGTTGCAACTTTCCCGTATGGGGATGGGCCTGCTGGATAAGATTGTTTCGTTGGGTGCGCTGGCAGAGAAAAGTATCTCGGGAAAGTGTGGAAAGGTTTTCTGACGTGTTTCGGTTCCCAAACGCGTTTTTTGAAGAAAGATACCCTATTGTTTTGATGGAATAAAAGCATGTTGGCGCAGGATCGATTTTGGCGGAAAGCCTGCGCGTGGCGTATGCC
>CDZA01059696.1_pt1 | contig 11918 bp, 6 predicted proteins | sample 554881 | NCBI WGS metagenome assembly CDZA01 (sample SAMEA3182082, study PRJEB8094) | gut metagenome | biome: human; feature: gut; material: Stool; isolation source: human stools | place: Canada | collected 2012-12-04
GGCCTAAATCTGACATTCTGACAAAAAGACAAATCATCACAAAAAAAGAGTCATGTGTCCTCGAAACCGAGTTTGACATGACTCTTCTACATTTTCAGTTATAACATATAACCTTCTCCGGTTTTCATTTCAGTTTGGACATAACCGATTCTTATTCAAATCAAGAAAGAGTCCCCCAAAAAAACGAAAAACTTTCACTTCACACACTTCTTCCCGTCCACGACATACACTCCGGAAGGCAACCCCTGTAAGGCAGCATTCCGCTTCACCGCAGACCTGACAAGTTTTCCGTCGGTAGTGTAGACATTGACCTTTGCATCCTCATCTGCTCCTTTCACCAGCCGTACCCCCGTCTGTTCACCATCTATATAAAGATTCAAACGCTTCGGGAAAACTCCCTCCAGCTCCAAATAGCCCCGGAAAGCTTTAATTTCCGTTCCCGTCTCGGCTTTTGAAAATACGTTCGGTTCGTAAGCATATACATTATCTCCGTAGGGCACCACCTTCTGGAAAGTTCCCTGCAAACGAGCCGTAACAGCTCCATCTGAAACAACTGTTGCACCAGACGAAACGGCATCTGCATCTATTGTCACTTTCTCATAAGTTTGCACAGAGACCGTCTGAGCCACCTTTACCAGATAAGGTACTCCCGCTACCATGTCGCGCATATTCCCAAAATTCAAGTTACAATCCTCTCCGGCCAATTCCACGCTTTCCAACGCCTTCACCTCCTTAAAATACTTTCGAACCTGAGCCGAAGACAAATCGAACGGCAAGCAAACCATATTCCACAGCCCTGACAACAAGTTCTGCCGTACTGTCACCGTGCCATACGTCCCATCCCGCACGTCAAAACGGCTATCGTCCTCACTCAACTCCGATACGTCACTGCCATAATACATCAGCTTCACATCTGCCAAACCAACCCAATTTGCCGTATTGCCGACACCGCCCACCAGGCCTATTTCAGCCGTACGAGAAGAGACCGCACCTTTCACCGAGAAATAATCCAGCACCGCAGATGTCACGTCAGTCTGCTGCCCGTTCAAATACAGAGCCACATTCATGTCTGCCACATCGGCACTGCTCAATTCCACCTTTCGGAATGCCGCAGCCGTCAATTCATAGTTTCCATTCGGGAGCGAACCCACCGTCTGGTAAATGGGGCGTTTCCCATCCTTCAGTTCATTGCCCGGACCAATCCAGTTTTCATAGAACACACCACCTCCGTATTCCCCATTCTGTGCAGTATTGACCAAGGAACGGAAGTTCACCGTCCCGTCGTTCAACCAGCCGCCGTCCGCATTGCAAGCGGCATTATTCACCTTGAACGTCATGTCAAAAGCGATGCCGTTCAACGGTTCCGCATCTATCACGTACCTCTGGCGTGCGGACTCTAAATTCTCGCACGCTTTCTGCACAGCCGACACATCTACGGCTTTCTCAGCCTCCGTTGCGGCAGACGCAATGTTGTTCTTGAAAATCGTAAGCGAAGAACTCAATTTAGGGACAGAATTCCCGGCAATCTCCTCTGCCACCATCTTCCGGTTCCGATATACTTCATAAGCCACCATGACACTGCGGGCATTCTCTATTTCCTTCATCAAGCCAGACAACGCCCGCCCCAGAGAATCCACTGTAATGGAAAACACGTCTACTGCCACAGCCTCATCCAACAACGTTTCTACAGCTTGCGGCAAAAGTTCGCGGTCGAGTGAGCGAGCCACATCCACCTGTGCCTCCCACGTCTGTCGCAAGTCATCATCTCCTACGCCCAGATACTCCAATACGAAATCATTCATCACACACCACATTCCGGCATTATCGCATACTGCGCCCACAGTCAACTGCCCATCACCCACAAAAACATCTGTGTAAATACGCGAAACGGTTGCACCGGCATTCAAGTCCTCTGCATTCTGCCCCAGATGCAATGCCGTATTCGCCCCATCGGCCCGCGTCTTATCCACACTATACACCGAAACCGGTAAACCACCGGTAGTCTTCACATACAACCGGAAATGCTTATTGGATGTGCCTAAATCGCTTCGCGCCTGCATACTCACCCGGTAGTTTCCTAACGGAATCCCTGTCAACAATTGATAACAATCAAAAGTAGTATGCCAGAACTCCATCACTCCCTGACTGAACTTAGGATAGTTCGCATCCGATACCGTAAGCGTCCACCCGGTCGTATTCCCAATGTCAAAACCAGCATTTTGTATCCGCGCCGTCAAATCGACCGGATGTGCAACAGACGCATTATCCAGACGGTATTGCTCCATCGCATCCAGCAAGGCATGATAAGCCGCCATACGTTCACGTGCCTCACCGGACACCAATAATACACGCGCCTCATCGACCGCCTTTTTCAGAGCACCGCCCTTGTCTTCACCATACGTCAACGTATCTGAAGCCGCCACCGCTTCTTCAAGCAACATGTACGGACTTTGATACTCCAAAGCCACGTCGGCAAACGACACCCACTGACATGCATTATTCAAACCGGACTCCACTCCCACCGTCAAATCTTGGTCGAGTACATCCGTCGCCACTTCCGTCTCACGTAAAACCTTAACCGACGTCACCGGAGACCTGTCGTCATTGGCAAACAATTCTATTACCCCTCCGTCGGCTCCTTTCTGTACAACCGCCTTGAAGACATAGCGCCCAACAGGTAATCCGGATGCAGACGCATAAATCAAACGCTGTCCGGCCAAGAAATTGCCTGTACAATAACGTTCTATCATGTTCTCTCCCGTAGCATCCCCACGCTGCGCATCCGACCCGTCTATGGCAAACACACGATAATTACCACCTTCAGCATCGGTCATCCAATGCGTACGGTTATCAAACATCACGTCGGTTCCCGAAGGCAACAGACGCCCTCCGTCCGGCAAAACCGAATTGACATCCACAGCTTTGCCCGCATGGGGTAAATAGGCCTTCCAAGCCTTATCCAAATTCTCATAAGCCCTGAAAACCTCATCGGCCGAACCCGCTACAGCAAAAAGTTCCAATGCTTCTTTCAACGAGATATCGTCCACTCCCTCCGTCTCCACAAACTTCTTATACCTCTCGTACGCATCCTTGTAGTCCTCATAATGTACCTGCAACAGGTGTATCTCTCCCAACACGCGTTGATAACGCACGGCCGTCTCTATCCCATCCGAAGCCGATTCTTTCAATCCGACCAACTGCTGCCAAAGCTCAGATGTCACCTCATCCTCCCGAATGGCATCCGCCTCTTTTCGCATGGTAGACAAATCAACTGACAAATCCGTCTCCCCAAGGTAAAGCAAACTAAAGTTATCCATGGCAAACCAATTCATGCCATTCGCCGAATAAGCATAATTCTGATCGGTCATATTCTTGGCTCCGAAAGTCAACTTGCCCTCTTCGCCGACATAGAACTCTACCGTAAAACGTCCGGCCTCCCCATCCAGTGAAGCCACCGGCGTATTTACCCCGTCGGCATACAAATACACGTCTTTTACATAATTACGGGCAGCCTCTCCGCTCTTGCCTTGTTGCGTGGCAATGACAGATGCCCCCAATTCATATTTACCCGGCTTCAAACCTTCAAGGGTCTGAAATATGTTAAAACGTTCCTGTCCCCAATAAGTCCGACCATCCTCCGAAGCCGTACGTTTACGTTCGATATAAGGCTGGCTTAACCCCGAAACTGACGACACACCCTTTTGAAAACCTTCCACGTCCGTCATCCACAGTTCAGGTTTCTCACAATCAGGGTCCGGCAAAGAATGAGTCAACTCATTTTCATTGGGAATAATATGGAAGGATTTCTCTATTACGACTCCCGACTGGTTAGTCAAACGGAATATCAACTCATGTTCTTGGTTGTCCTCTAAAGTATATGTATAGGAACCTCCCGTGGCCAACTGCCTGCCGTTCTCATCATACCATATTTCACTTTCTATGTAGTTCCAGTTCGCATAAGAAGTGCTCACGGTCAGCGAACGCCCTTTTCCCATCAAGACTTCACTGCCTTCCACCACCTGACCGTTATATACGGCCGTTGAGGACAACGTTCCTTTAATCCCCTCACCGCGTACGGACACGGAAAACATTTGTGTACTCTCTATTCCATGGGTATTCGTGTACGTAAGACGATATATTCCGGAATGTTCAGCCGTGACCTGCCGTTGCTGTCCGGCCGCCCCGTCATCCCATGTCCATTTTCCCGTATTGCTCTCCCCCTCGGGTAAAGTAGCCGACAAGGTCAATACAGCCCCCGATTCCACATCTCGGATTTCCGCATATTTTCGGGTTTCCGTCTTTCCGGCTATCACAGGAAAAAGAATTGTAGGCGTTTGTTCCGCAGTAACCGGCCGGTCACTGTACATCAAATCGCCAAATCCCGTATGGTCATATCCTCCGCTATTGTTCCCATACGAACCGCCGCCACGCTCCATACCGATAATCCCTTTCATCGTCCGGCAAAAGTTCATCGGGATTCCCATCCGGTTCTCGTAATGATTGATAAACAACTGCCAAATAGGGCGCCATTGCCCGCGTCCGGTAGCATTCAATCCCCCCATCCACCAATTCTGTTTATAAGGCAGGTCGTCCGTGCCACTATTGTATGCTGCCACGTATTCCGCCGCACCGGCTACCATCGCCGCACCGGCCTGGCCTGGTATCAGCGTATTCGTCAAATTGCAAAAAGCATTGTCTCCCTGATTGTAAGCCGACTCAAAAGCGTACGACAACAAACCCAACGCCGCCATGGCATGCCCTTGGTCGCGCCCGCTCTCTTGCATTTGGTTCAAATAACCTAACGGTCCACGCTCGTCTTTATGGAACCAAGGTATCAGTCCCCAACCATAGCCGCACAAACCCTGTCCGAACGCATCGGGATGAAGGGCCGTCACGCAAAGCGACTCATTGCCCGGTCCTTCTTTCAACCAATACATACCGTAATTATATATGTCCGGTAAGTCGCATAATACCCCCAAAGAAACACAGAAAAGCGCATTTCCCAATCCCCAGTTACTATGGTAATGATACCAGTTTTGTTCGCGCTCTACCGTATCATGCCGACGTTCCAAAAAATCTTGTGCCGTAGTAAACCATACATCTATCATGTATTGCTTAAACAATTCAAAATCTTCTTCCGGCCATTTCTTATAATCGCGCATGATTTCGGCAGCATTGATAAACTGGTAACCGATAAATCCGGGAATCAACGAAACATTCGTATTGCCGGCAAGTCCTTTGTTATAGATACGGTAAGCATTCAATACGTCTATGGCCACGTCGCCATAGCCCTCATCTCCCGTAATCTTCCATAACAATGCACATTGATAAGCCCGCGCCGCATTACGGTAAGCATTCATATAATTCTCCTGACCGGATATTCCACGTGAAATATACTCGTTCACGCCCCAGTTATGTCCGTGGTCTCCATTTACGGGAGGAGCCGTACGCAAGGCTTCCAAAGCCTCCAAAGCATGCTCATCTCCTGCGGCCAAGCGGGCACGCACGGCCTCAAAGTCCTCCTCCGAGTGTAGCAGGCCAGGGTGGCGGAAAGCCGCCTCTTGGGCATATAACGTGCCTGCCACAAGAGCTACACTAAATAAACACAATAATAATCTTCGTTTCATGACAATAAAACTTTTCTATCCATATATTAAAAAAAAGAATGCCGCCCTTTCCCCAAAAAGGATACGGCATCCCCTCTATTTCGTAAAGGACTTACCAAATATCCCATCCTCCGTTTTTATTCGAATACGCCTCGATGATATCATGATCAGAAGCGTTACCGCCATAACCGATATTCACATCACCACCTGCATTCACACTGCAAGCCATCATATCCGAGACTTCCATCTTTACCATCTCCATATGGGGAGACTCATACATTTTCTTTTCCATTGTTTATTGTTTTTATAAGTTTATACCTTTTATTTGATTACTTTCTTTCCGCCTACGATGTAGATGCCGCGTTCCAAGCCACTGAGGGCTTCAGCCTTCTTCACACCGGCCTTCACCTTCACGCCACTCAGAGTAAACACATCAACCATCTTTCCGCCATCTTCCGCCGTATTGTCCAACACTTCACCGACACTAGTCACCGATCCGTCTATATCGATGAGCAAGCGGTTGACACCGGCAACCGGAGATTCCGAATCCACATTGATATAGGCGCGGAAGCCTTTCAGGCTTACCTTATCTGCTTGGTCGGCCAGATAGAACATATCATCCTTGATAAAGTATGCTCCTTGCGGTACTGTGGTGGCATCGTAGTTTCCGGTCATCAAAACCAAATTCATCGGAAAAGCTTCCGGCTGTTTTGCACTGACCATCACACCATCAGCTTTGATTTCCGTCACGACTTCTTCCGGCTTCACCAAATAAGGCACACCGGATTCCACAGCATCCACTTTGTCGAAATCCAACGTAATGCCCTCTCCCGAGGCTTGCATTCCACTCAACCGCCTTACCTCGCCCAGTTTATTGGCCTCAATCTGTTTGGCTGTCAGGGCAAAAGGCACACAGAAAGTATTCCACTTCCCGGCCACCAACTTGCGCTGAAGGGTCACATCAGCATACATGTCAGCTTTCACGTCATAAGCCCCAGTCTCATCCAGAGCCAAAGCCTCGGCCCTGGGAGCTACTTTATAGAGTTTCATGTCGTTACAGCCTATCCAGTTGGCCAGATTGCCCTCTTCCGTCTTCACGCCTAATTTCAGCACACTTTCAGTTGCTTGGAAGAAGGACACATTATATACTTTATCCAGTGTTTTTCCATTTTCAACCCAATCCCCTTGCTTTTCTCCGGCATAAACTGCTGCCTTCAACTGTCCTTCTCCACCAATATTGGCTCTATTACCGAAAGCTCTCAAAGTAATCTCATATTGTCCGGCCGGTACATTTACCTCTTGATAAAGTACCCAAGTACTCGGTGTAAATTCAGTTCCTTGATAACTTTCATAGAACTGGCTCGGTTCATTATTATTTTTAAAATTGTTACTCCATGAATTTGTACAAGAAACCCAACCAAAATCAGATACACTTGCCTTAGGCTTACCCGTCACATCCGGATTCTTCAACATAAACGTCATGTCGAACTGATGCTCACCCATAGGTGTGGCCGACTGTACAAACGTCCGGCGAGCATTCTCCAAAGCTTCATAGCAAGTTTGAAGTTCCTCAACCGTTTCAAGCTGAACATACCCTTCTGCCGTTTTTATGGCAATTTCAAAAGCATTCACCGTTTCTTGGTCTGCCGTGGAATTCTCCTTGTATATCGAACATTCTTCCAACAATCCGGCTATATCTTTTGATATGCCAACCACTGACGCACATTCTTCCACAGCCTGTTTCAAAGCATTATAAGCGGCATAACGTTCATCCAACGTAGCAACCGGCATTTCAATAGCCTGTTTCAAAGCAGCCTGAAGCTTTTCCGGCAAATAAGCCTCATCTATAGCCTGAGCTTCTGCTAATTTAGCATCATATAGCCCCTGTATCTCCTGAGCCCCATCGTTGACTAAAGTCAAACGGAAATTATCAAAGAACAACTGTAAATGAGCCTCTGACTTATGTACATTTACTCCAATCCGCACCTTGCCGTCCACAACAAGCACATTACCAGCCTCAGCCCGGTTCCTCTCTTTATCAGCCGCCCAATCTACTACAGCCTGTTCTACCGAACCTCCATGATTCCAATTCATTTTAGCCGTAGCCCTTGCCTCCGAACTCTGAATATAAAGGTCTGTCTTATCCCCAATCGTTGCATGTTCCTGCACAGATACACGATAAAGTCCATTTGGCACATCAATCTCTTGATAAAAGTCCAAAGTAGGTGCCCAATGTGTATTGAACCCAAAGAATGGCATGCCATGGCTCATATCAGGCTTCTCATTACAACCCCAGCCGTCCATCGTATTATCCTCAAATCCCGGATTCACCACCATCAACGGGGTGACATCCAAGTTGGCGACACCGTCTGCCAAGCCATTTCCCTTATCATAAAACGCCTTGCAGGAACCCAACAGTTCATTTCCGACAGCAGTCCAGACTTCTTTATCCTTTGATGCCAAAGCCTTGGCAGAAGTTGCTTCAATAGCCGATTGCAATTCACCTTTAACGACATCATCAGCCAAAACCACGCCTTTCAAATATTCCGCATATTCCTTAGTGTTCAGGAATTTGGCTGCAAAATCTACCTTCACCACATTCACCTCGGCTATCAAGTTAGCTATTTGGGCTATGGCTGCAGCATACTCCTCTGAAGTAGTATAAGATTCCTCCTTTACTGCGCCCAACTCATCCAAATAAGCTGTAGGCACCTGCCCTTCAAGGTTCTTTGCCAAAGTATGTGCCTCTTCCACTTTCTCCTTCAAGGCATCTGCCATGGCACCCATATCCTCTCCTATATATTCTACCTTGACACGGGAAATAGCCAACCAATTGTTACCATTGTTTTCACCAGCACGCAAACCGATGCGCAACGTACCCTCGGCCACCGTACCGACTACGGAAACTTCGCCCCACACATTGGTGGACACGGCTTCCTGACCACTATTGGCAAACAGGTACAGCCCTTCGGCACAAACATTGTCATTACCTTGCGCACGCCCCATCGCCACGGCAGTCACCCTGTAACTTCCGGCAGGCAGTCCCTTTATTTCCTGCCATATCAAATCGGCATTCTTAGTGGGCGCATCGTTATTTGTCCAATATTCTATACCCTTACCTGAATATACATCGTTGTTCAATGCAGCATTTTCCATATTGTAAAATTGGGACTTATTCAAGGCATTCCTATCCCATCCATAATTTTCCGTACACAAGGCATTGGCCATCGCTCCCGTCATATCCATAGGGTTCTCTCTATTCACGGCATCCACTATGGATTGGTCTGCCAAAATACTTACGGCCGAAAGCACAATATGGTTGTCATCACTCCCATTCTCTCCTGTTTTTATCCCTAAAGAAAGAAGACCGTCCTCTCCGACAACCACCTCCTTCAATTCATACTTTGTCATGGTATAACCTGTTGTGATATCTGCCGTATTCTCATTGGCAAACACTTGCATACCCCCTTCAATGTATGGTCACCCAAATTCTGGCATTCCGCCCACATGACCACGGTATATTTTCCCTGCAGAAGTTTGGTATCCTGATAGATGATTTTCGTATTGGCTTCATAATGATAGCCATTTCCCTGCCAACGTTCCACCCCATTGGGACACGGGCAATCTCCAAGGATTACATCCTTATTGTTAGGAATCGCATAAATCCGGAAATTTCCACCAGTTACGTCTGTATTCCATCCCATCTGCGCATCATACATTCCTGCACTCAGTATGGACATCTTGGCATTCCGCATCACCCATCCGGACACATCCACTTGTCCGTCTTCCGCATCAGCCAACAATCTGCCCATCGCATACTCATAAGCACTCTTGTCCGTCACAATCCCTTTAGCTTCATTAGTTTCCTGAGAGGCCAAAGACGCCGCACTCATCAGTGCCGCCGTAAATAGTAATTTACTTTTCATTTTTTGTTTTTTAATAATTTACATTATAGGTTAATATCACATTTTTCATTTATATCGGATTACGAACAAGCCTCCCTAAAAGCACAAAGAACACATTCATTTATGCTTTCTTTACACTATAGTTCAATACACCTCCGTATTCAAATCTATTAAAAGCAAAAAACCGTTCATAAAACACAATAAAACAAAGATTTGTTTGGAAAAACGGACAAAAAGCCTTATTTTGCAGAAATTTTCAGTCTGTAGCCTGTGGGGGAAAATAGGCAGACTCACGAAAACGAGGAAGCGTATGGCATTAAAAAATATCTTTGCGTGCTGTTTTTGCTTGGTATGTGGAGTAACGACTGTTCCGGCTCAAAAACAACTCACCGGAAAAGCCACTTATTATTCCGACAAGTTACATGGAAGAAAAATGAGCAACGGCGAGAGATACCACCGTGACAGTATGACTTGTGCACACAAAAAGTACCCTTTCGGTACCCTGCTGAAAGTACGCAACCCGCTAAATGGAAAAGAAGTGGTGGTGAGAGTAACCGACCGTGGGCCTTTCTCAAAACGTTATGTCATCGACCTGTCCAAGGCGGCAGCACGTGAGTTAGGATTCATCCGGAAAGGTTTTTGCCAAGTGGAAATCACGCGGATACATCCCAATCGCATCCCATTCAGACCGGAAGATGCCGAGGAAATTCCGGAGCTACACTTAGAATATCAGGATATAGTGACCTACCCTGTACCGATATGGCAACAGGATACGCTACAGGATAAGAAGCCGCAACCGGCAAGAATCAAGAAACTTAAAATCGACAAGAAATAGAATTCAATTTGTAGACACAAAATGGAAAAGAAACTCAGAAGAGAGTCTGTTTGCGTACAGGCCGGATGGACGCCCAAGAAAGGCGAACCGCGCGTTTTACCTATTTATCAAAGTACTACTTTTAAATACGACAACAGCGAACAAATGGCTCGTTTGTTCGACTTGGAAGACACGGGATATTTCTATACCCGATTGCAAAACCCCACAAACGATGCCGTAGCAGCCAAGATTGCCGAACTGGAAGGAGGCGTAGGCGCCATGCTGACGTCTTCAGGACAAGCGGCCAATTTCTATGCCGTATTCAATATCTGTCAGGCAGGCGACCACTTCGTCACCTCTAACACTATTTATGGAGGCACATACAACCTGTTCGGAGTCACCATGAAAAAGTTAGGCATCGAATGCACGTTTGTAGATCCGGAATGGGACGACAAACGTATCGAAGCCGCTTTCCGTCCGAACACGAAATGTTTTTTCGGCGAAACCATTTCGAATCCGGGCGGCCACGTGTTCGACATAGAACGCTTCGCCCGGATGGCCCACAAACACGGTGTGCCCTTGATTGTGGACAACACTTTTGCCACACCAATCAACTGCCGCCCGTTTGAATGGGGAGCAGACATCGTCACCCACTCCACCACTAAATATATGGACGGACACGCCACATCGGTAGGCGGTGCCATCGTGGACAGCGGTAACTTCGATTGGAACGCCCATGCCGACAAGTTCCCGGGCCTTTGCCAACCGGACGAAAGCTACCACGGGTTGACTTATGCCGACGCTTTCGGCAAGATGGCTTACATCACCAAAGCCACGGCGCAACTCATGCGAGACTTAGGTTCCATCCAAAGCCCCCAAAACGCATTCTTGCTCAATCTCGGCCTTGAAACCTTGCATCTGCGTATGCGGCAGCACTGCGCCAACGCACAAGCCGTAGCAGAGTACCTGGAGCAAAACGAACGTGTGGCTTGGGTGAACTACTGCGGACTGAAAAGCAACAAATATTATGAGTTAGGACAAAAATACTTGCCGAACGGGTCTTGCGGTGTCATCGCATTCGGCCTGAAAGGCACAAAAGAAGATGCCATCCGGTTCATGGACAGCTTGAAGATGATTTGCATCGTGACGCATGTGGCCGACGCCCGCACATGCGTATTGCATCCGGCCAGCCATACGCACCGCCAGCTCTCCGACGAACAGTTGCGCGAAGCCGGAGTGGCACCTGACCTGATTCGCCTGTCAGTCGGTATAGAAAATGTAGAAGACATCATTGAAGACATCCAACAGGCGTTGGACGCATCGAAATAAGTGCCGGTAGCCGTGGCTTCGGTTTCCACCACGCCCCACGGCCATCCCCTATTATGCCCAACCTCCCCCGGAAAACGCTGACAAATACGTTTCCGGGGGAGGCTGTTTTCAACGGACACGGTTTCTCAATGCCCCGATTTACCATCCAACTTCTTCCGCAAGATTTCGCGCACCTCGTCAGCCGAAGCCCCGACGGCCAACAGGGTACCGTCGCTGTCGACAAGGAAAGTGCCTCCACCGGAGTTTCCTATACCGTGTAAAGCC
>CDZA01028338.1_pt1 | contig 11889 bp, 12 predicted proteins | sample 554881 | NCBI WGS metagenome assembly CDZA01 (sample SAMEA3182082, study PRJEB8094) | gut metagenome | biome: human; feature: gut; material: Stool; isolation source: human stools | place: Canada | collected 2012-12-04
AAACTGGTTTATGATGCCCGTACAGGCTTGAGCCATCTCGAAACAGTTCGTATCAGTCAGGACATGGCTACGCAACGAAGGGGGCGTGCGGGCAGAATAACATCAGGCGTATGTTACCGGCTTTGGACACAGACCTCGGAACATCTGATGCCAGAACAACGGCTGCCCGAAATACTGGATGCAGATCTCTCTTCGATGGTTCTCGACATTGCAGCTTTCGGCGAAAACAAACCGGAACTGCTGCCTTGGCTCACCCTTCCTCCCAAGGGCAACCTCGTATTGGCACAGCAACTTCTTATGTCGCTCAACGCCCTCTCGCCAGATCATGATGCTCACGCTCTCAGTGGCAGCATCACCGCAGAAGGCAGCAGAATGGCTCAACTTCCTTGTCATCCGCGCATTGCCAAGATGATGATCAGCAGCGATTCTCCGGCGAGCCAAGCCCTGGCCTGCGACATTGCTGCTCTGCTGGAAGAGAAAGACCCGATGGGCGAAAATGAAGATTCAGACATGACGCTCCGCCTTTCTATCCTACGTTCCGCACGCTGCAAGAAGAATCTGGGACGTTGGAACCGTATCGCTCAGATTGCCCAGGAATACAGGAAGATGCTGCGTATCAGGGAAGACAACGAGCCAATTGATGCTGAGGAAGTGGGCCATCTCATCGCCCTAGCCTACCCTGAGCGCATCGCCCATGCCACCGACCATGCGGGCAACTTCAAGATGTCGAATGGCAACACGATTTTCATCGACCCGTGCGACAGCATGGCAGCAAACGAATGGCTTGCCATCGCATCACTCAACCTATCTTCAACCTCATCATCCAGTTCTAGGCAGGGGCGGAAAGGAAGGGTATTTCTCTCAGCCCCCGTCAACTGGAAGAACTTGCCGGCACAAACCTGCGAGAATATTTCATGGGACAGCAAAGCGCTGGCAGTAAAGATGCAGCAGGAAACACGGATAGGAGCGCTCATCATAGACAGCAAGCCGATACAAAATGCCAGCCGAGAGACAGTTTCAGACATTATCTGCGAAGCTGCCAGAAAAGACGGACTCAGCATGTTCGATTGGAACGAATCGGTTCATCGTCTGCAACAGCGCGTGGCGCAAGTAGCTGAGTGGCATCCGGAGTTGGAGATTCCTGACCTGTCAACAGAGCATCTCCTGACAACAGCCCGAGCGTGGCTCCCTTTCTATCTCGAAGAAGGCGGTAAGATGAAGACTTCTGTTACAGAGCTGAAGAAACTCAACCTGTGCGAAATCCTTTGGAACATCCTTCCTTATGAGCTTCAGCAGGAGATAGACCGCCTTGCTCCCACCCACATCCGTGTGCCATCGGGCAGCAACATCCGCATCGATTATCGCTTGGGGGCCGAAGCCCCGGTTCTGAGTGTGCGGCTTCAGGAGTGTTTCGGAATGACATCAACACCAACTGTCGATGCTGGCAGACAGCCCCTTCTGCTTGAGTTGTTATCTCCCGGTTTCAAGCCCGTTCAGCTTACTCAGGATCTCGCAAGTTTTTGGCAAGGCACTTATTTCGAAGTCCGCAAGGAACTGAAGCGCCGATACCCTAAGCATTTCTGGCCGGAGAATCCGTTAGAGAGCCAGGCCGTGAGAGGTGTCAAACGATGGTGATCCAGATGCTCTCGCCTCGGTCTCTCGCCGCCGTGAAGGCATTGATGAGGCGATGCAGCCAGATGCGGGAGTTTACCACCATGCCTCGGAGTTTGTTTTCGCCCGGCAGGATGCAGCCCTGCGTATCATCGGGGTAGTTACCGGCATGGATGCGGATGCCCTCAAAGCCAGGAACGCCCTGCAGCAGGGGCAGCCACTGCTTGAATCTCGGCGACTTGGTGATGAGCAGCGGATAGGTGCCCTCGGGTATGGCAGTCTTACCCTTCATCTTCTGCGCCTTCTTCCCCGACACTCGCCCCAGGCGCACATTCTCCTCTTGGGGCAACAGGGTGATGCCCAGCAGGTTGCGCCACGTAGGCTCCATGGTATCGCAGAAGTAGTGCTCCCCATCCAGCTTGTCCACATCTACCACATGGCAGAAGCTGCGCTTCTGGTCCTTATTGAGCGTATAGTTCACCTTGCGCTCCACCTCCTCGTCCTTCAGGATATACATACGCCCTATGGTGTAAGTATTCTGCTTAGCTATTCTTTTAAGTACGATTTCCATAATTGTTTCTATTTAGATTCTTTTTTGAGAAAACATAGCTTGCGATAAAGTTCGCCAGCCTCCACTTTCACGATATACTTTCTGAACACCCAGGTGGCTATCATCCGTCGGGTGCCCTTGGTATCCAGCCCCAAGTCGCTTCTCAACTGCTCAGCCTGCTGATAAGAGAACTCATTTGGCAGAAGTTGCAGCATATTGGAAGGCCCTCTTTTGCTCGACTTCACTCCCTCCTGCTCCGCCTTCACGATAGCATCTCGGAAGAATCTCATCTTGCAGTACAGGTCATACTGCTCGCTCCAGCGCACAAACTCCTCTATCTCGGATTCCCATTGGCAACCATTCGCCACATAGAGCACGCAAGCCTTCAGATAGGCAATGACATTGGCTCTGAACGAGAGGTTCTCGTAAGACCTGTCTTGGCTCATACGGGCAAAGTCGGCATTCTCCTCTTTCAGCTTCTGTGCCAAGGCGAAAGCCTCAGGGCAATTGATAGTACCAGAAGCCATGTTAAGATGCTCGATATAGGGTTTTAAGTTCTCTCTGAATGTGTCATCGTATGTGCCATAGACAGGCATCTCGGCTCCTATCTCACGCTCTGGGATAGTACAGAAGTTGATTCTGGAGATAGGACCATCGGTCAATACCTTGGAGAAATATCGGATACCCTTGTTGATGGTGGTCGAGGCATTCCAGTTAAACCGGATAGTTACTCGCTCCGTAACACTCTGCGTGCCCACTCGGGTTTGTCCATATTGATTACCAGGGTCGAAGGCGAGGCACATGATACGAAACTGCTGGTTGCCAATGCCCCTTAGGTTATCAAACTGGTCTATCTCGTTGAGAGCAGTATAGAGGAAATGCTCCTGCGCCTCGGCGGTACGCATCACGAAGGCAGGGTTGGTCATATCGGCGTCTATCTCCTGGATCACGAGGTTTTCAGGTCGCTTACGCTTATCCTTGTTAGCACCTTTTCTTGTCACCTCATCCTTCCACTCCTTCTCTCGTTTCAGGTTATCTTTGTCTCGTTTTCTGATGTCTTCCATAATCAGGTTGATAGGCATCTGCACGCAGTTCTTTCCTGCGCCCGTACCAGCTAAGAGACAACACATTAGCGTAGCCTCATGCTCCACATTGTCGATGTAATTAAAATAGGTGCGGCAGAGGTGGGTGGCTAGCGGAGGAAAGATGGCATGGGCTACGGCAGGCTTATAGACATCCGGTGTCTGAGACACGAGGAGCTCCACGAGCTTAGGCAGCTTCTTCGGCATCTCGGGCGGAGCGGGGTAATCATCTTCATAGTTAGGAGTTTGGAGTGAGGAATTAGGAGTTAAGAGAGTCGCTTGCTTCTCTGCTTGCGCATTGATGCGGATCACATCTCTAGAGAATGGCTTCGAACTGTCTCCATATTTCTCATAGAAGTCATGGATCAGCTGCTGGCAGTCACGCTCTTGGGCGAAGCTAGGCATCTTCACTGCCACTACTCTTCTCAGCTCCTCTTCGCTCATCACCCTGCTCGCTCCTGCGCTCATGATGGCAAGAAGTGAGGAGTGGCGAGAGCCCTCAGTATCGATATTCACATTCTTCAGTCCTGCCGACTCCGTGAAGAGGTCGAAGGCTATCAGGCTCTTCTCGCTGGCGGTACCAGAGGTTGGTAACCCGTCAGGAATATTTTGTTGAGTGTTGAATGTTGAGTGTTGAATGTTGAATGGTTGGGGTTGAGTGCCCTGTTGCCGTCTTCCGTCAATGGTGAGACCACGCTTCAGATAAGCCTCTCTGCGAGCCTTCAGCTCATCGGCAGGAAGCACGGCATACCAGTCCTTGGAGCGATAGATCTCCGAGTCCTGATCCGTGATAAAGAGGATTCTCTCTGGGGTGAAGCAACTCTCATCGCAGGGCACGCCAAGTGCCTCACAATACGCTCTCTGCGTCTCCTCGATAGTCATACCTATCGGCATTCGGATGTCGATGTGCAACTTCTTGCGGGCTGAGTACTCCAGGTGCAGCAGGGCTCCGTTCCAGATGGTGTCGCTACAGTTCAGCTCTCGTGCCTTCTCTATCGCCTTATCCACATATTCCTTGTCGTCCACGTCGATGGTAGTTTGGAAGAGGAAGCTTTCGGGCACGGCGTTCTTCTGCGAGCGCCTGTTGTCTCGGAACTGGTAGTAGTGAGCGCAGCGGAAGGGCAACTGCTTCTTCAGTTCATCGTTACCCCCACGGATGGCAGCTACCAGTTCTGCCATCCAGGGATAAGCGATGGTCTTGTCATAGACCGAGAGTGGCTGGGAGCTTACGCTCCCTTTATTGCCATTCTTGTACGGATTATATGCTATAATATGTTCCATTTTTTTGAATGTTGAATGTTGAATGTTGAATTTAATGTTTAATGTTGAATCGCCTAACGGTCGCAAAGGCGCTAGCCTAATTCAACATTCAACACTCAACATTCAACATTATCCTTAAATCCGGCAATCAGTTCCTTGTGCTCACCCTTGAGGCAGCGCAGAATCTCCGCCTTGCTCATATCCTTGGAGAAGGCATAGTTCACCTGCACGGTTCGCTTGCTAGTGCGCACCACCCCGTGCTTGGTCTTGAGAATCTCCGTGAAGGGCTTCTCTCGCTTGCCCTGCACATAAGGCTTGAAGTCCACCCAGTCGCCTCGCCCATTCTCGCCACCCGAGAATATCATCCTGCCCCTGATCACCTGCGGCTTGTCACTGATTACCTCCGTCTCGTTCCATGGCGCCTTGCGCACTGATACGTTACCATTCTCCTCGGTGATCACAGCACCGTCCACCTTTACTGCATTGATTAGTCTTGTAAACATATTATATGTATTAAAAGATTGAGAACCCGCAATACGCAAAGTCCCCGCAACCAGACGCGCTGTGCATCTGATTACGGGGGCAAAGGTACTAAGAAGTAAAATGTTATCTTTATAACAGTTATATAATATTATACGATTATATCAGCTATAAGTATCTGAACATCAAGAGATATATTCCAATAAAATTCTTCGAATATTTTTTGCCTCATTACACCAGGCATTATAATTACTAAACTGTGATATGTTATTGCTCACCGATGCTTTAGCCACACCTTCGATATGCGAAGCATTCAAGAATAGGGCATGAAAAGGTTTCCACATGATAGTATTGTTAGCAGGGTGCTTCACTCCCAGAATATCGGATACGATATACACCATATATCCATACTCAGCCTGCGTACGATCCCATACATACCAAGAGCCCTCTGTATGAATATACTTATGTTCTGTCAGTGTTTTCCATATCAGGGCAGCCTTCTCAGTCTTGAGTCTGGGGTCCACCTTGATTTCCTGGTCTACTTTAAGATTTTGGTTACTAGCAGCTGTATTCTGCAAAAAATCACTCACCTGCGCATTGCTACCAATGACAACAGAGCAATTCAGTATGGTTACTCCACCAGTCAGAATTGCCTGGGCAAAAATTTCTTCTAACGACATTTTCCTTTTCTTGTTAGAATGTTAATGATAAAGAGCAAGTCACGTTTTACCTATCGTTGGGGAAAGGGCTTCTAGCAAACGGTGTCCGCACACAACCTTGTTGCATACGGTAGTCTTTAAGGCAAATGATCTTCGCCCAATCGGAGTTGAATCTTCATAAGGGTGTTGGAAATTTATTAGTGTTACATTATATAATTATAGATAGTTACACCAAATCAGCTACTATTCCTTCACTATTTGGCGCAAGTCTATCCCATCTTTAGCTAGGTTAAGAACATACAGAGCCTTACACCCGAATATTCTCTCAAAATCCTTTTCTAGGTCTAAAATGTCATGAAGCTTTAGCTTTTTCTCCAAGCTCTCAGGCTCAGCTTCCACTTTTCTTCTATACACTTCTATATAATAAGCCACCATCCACACAAGTTTATCCAGTGTGGCAGCAGATGCGGCATCCTCCTTCTGTTGCACATTTCTGATGGTCACATAATCCATACCAAAGTCAGCCTTTGCCTCTGCATATTTCAGGATACCAACAGCTATCAAAGTGTCGAGAAAACCACTCAACTCTTTGACAACCTCACCCTTCAGAAGAAGTCTATATTTTCTTCTCTTATTGCCTGTATTCTTTTGTTGATTAGCCATATTACAATATTATTACGATACGTAAGTTCGTAATAATATTGCTATCAGCCAAAATTTATTCTTATATAGAAATCCGAATATTCGATAGTAATATTAACTTTTTTATTTTTTTGTTACATTTAAAATATCAAAAAGTAAAAGTTTTTTAGTTTAAGCTAGAGAGCAAGCACCCTTGCCCTCTAGCCTTCTACTTTTTGAGAAAATTCACGGTAGATGTGCACAGCACATTGTCGTTAATCCTTTATAAAATTCCTTATCATAGGTTACTGCTGGTGCACCTCTTTATTTACCACTTGATAGCTCGCCCCACCATGGGTAATTATTATATATATTTATTTGTAATCACTGCTTATTATAAATTCAAGTTCCATTACTATGTCTTTCTATAAAGCCCAAAAAATCCCGCACATCGACAAAGTTTAAAATACGTCGATGGCGGGATTAATCTTTGTTGCTGCATCAATATAAGATTAGTTTCTCATATAGCAACATTTATCACTAAATATTTTTCATTTTGCCCTTATTTTTCTTGGTTTCTTACATTTTCAAGTCAATAAGGTTTTCTTTACTATAAATCAATCGTCTTTCTCTAATTTTAATCCTTCTTTAATCTCTTCATCATTTGCAACATATTTCTTCAAGATAAAATGATATACATTTTGGTTTCCAATAGTGATAGGATAAGCGTTTACAAACTCCCATCCTTTGGAAGTCATGTAGTTAAGCACACCTACCATAGTATTAAACTTTAGAGGCTTACCATCTTCGTCTCTAAGTTTATATGTTTCAGATAGTGGCTGTCCTAGATCAACAGAAACTTTGACTTTTGTACTAAACATACTTGTTTTACCAAGCAACTCGATATACACTACATGTTTGTCCCCAATCTTATTCTGTGAAAAACCACTTAGTGAAGACAACACCAGCAAAAATGTTAAAACTAATTTATTCATAATTTATCATTTAAAGTTAGCATCAATAGCAATGCTGCCCACAAAGGTACGAAATGTTTTTGAAACAACCAAGGATTTTTGAAGATTATTTGTATTACGGTAATTCCTTTTCTTGTTAGAATGTTAATGATAAGAGCAAGTCACGTTTACCTATCGTTGGGGAAAGGACTTCTAGCAAAAGTGTGCATTTTCATAGTAAAGGAGCTGGCAGCTCATCAGCCACCAGCTCCACCTACTTTTTGAAAAAAAATACGGTAGATGTGCACAGCACATGGTTGTATGTCATTACCCCAGCAATTTAGCTTTTTGTTTTTCAAATTCCTCCTCTGACAATATACCTTGAGCTTTTAAATTTGCCAACTTGGTAAGTTCATCAGCTACACTGACAGGAGAAGGAACCGATTCTTCATCCTTACTAAACTTCTTCTGATTATCTGCAATATCAAGAATGACAGAGAATATATCTTTGATGCCAGTAACCTCCTTCATCAACTCTTCATAACGCATATTGTCAGCTGTATTCTTTGTCTTAAGGATTACACCAGAATATATAACCAATCTGATATTAGGATTAGCAGTATCTTTCTTCAAGATTTTAATTACCATTTTACTAACTTCCTTATTCTGCTTAGCTTTAGCTGTTGAGCCACCTACAATGGCACCAACTCCACCAAACAAAAGACCACCAACAACAGCACCACCCAAAGATTTGTTGTAAACATCATTACCATTCTCCTCATAACTAACGCTTACCAAATCTGAATACAACAAGAAGTAACTTTTGTTTGGTGTTAAAATGAAAACATACTGATTTACATCATCGGTAATGAAAGCATAGTCGTTGTATGCACGCAATGTAGGGTTACTTGATAACAATCGTTTGCCACATTTTTCTTCATAATCACCAGCGATACTAAATGTCTTTCGATTTATTTTTCCAGCATTTCCGCTCACTCTCAGCACTTTTCTTTGATTGGCATCCAAAACTGCAATAAATGAATCTGCATCAACCACTTCTGTTTTAACGAAATCATTCACCACTTCTTGTGTTACATTACTAGTTGTAGAAGAGCCTATAGTTATTGTCTTCTGCTGATTATTGAAATAGAGCATAAGATCTTCATCTCCATGCTTGCTATCATATACCAGTTTGTCACTAAAGTTGTTTTGTTCCTCCTCTCGTGCGCTCTTCTTTGACTGTTCTATAGCAGCCATAATACACATTACCACACCAATCACAATTCCAGCAATAGGAATGACTGTTAAAGTACCAGCATCACTGTTATAGGATAACAGAGCCAATACAGCAAAAATGATGGTCACAACAACAGACCCGCCTAAACTTAATTCTTCTTTCTTTTTCATACTGTTTTATGTTTAAACCGATTTCACAAAAACTACTAATGGAACTATATAACATATCAAGTCATATACATCAAATGTACCAGGACACCACCCTATCAGTTGCATAAGTTCCAATGCAATTGCAGATAGAGGCAAAGGCAGAGCTAGCATTAATCGAATCTTGCGACTTTGATACTTAGTTGTTATATACATTCCAAGCAAATATGACGCAGTCCATAACCCTGCAGGCAAGCTATTTATTACAAAGCTTGGCAAAGTATACAACTGAGCCTTTTCTCTAATTCCATCGAGATAGGGCATACCACCCATTTCTTCAATTATCGAAAACATCAAAAGACATTTGGGGCGAAACAACAAATAGATAACTCCGCCGATGGAAATCAAGAGGATAACCTCTCCCCATTCCCCTAATCGTCTTTTATACAACCTCTGTAGCATTATACATTTATATGATAAACTCATTCAACTCATTCTTATACTTCTCCCATAATGGCAAATGCTTATCCAACACTGCCTTGAACTGGGTATCATGATTTTTCGACACAATATGAGCCAGTTCATGTACCACCACATACTCTATGCATGGCTGAGGGTGCTTATGGGCGCAAACCTGTCGCCCTGTAAGGGCGCCTTGCTGATTGCCATTATACCCAGGGCGATGCCCTGGGCTAGGGGCTTCTGCCCTTTCAGGGCGTATGGGGCTAGCCGAAAGGGTGCAGCCGAAATATACACTACGCCTGAAGCGGCTTCAATTCTTCTTCTGTCAATCCAGTAGCCTGCATGAACCGCTCCTGACGGCGGCGATGGACTGGAGTAAGCTACGGCTAATAGAATAGATGTGGGGAGTTACCCCCAGCACCGACACACGAAAAAAAAGGTCGCTCCCCTAATTGGGTAGCGACCTTTATCTTTATATTCTTTTAAAGAAACCTTCGTATTCATCGTCCAAGATTTTCCAAACGCCATTTTTGCGACCTCCTTCTCTTACAATTAGGTTTTGGTCGGAAAGTTGTTTGAGGTATCGCTGTACTTGTCTTAAAGAAATCCCCATATTTTCCGACATTTGGGCAGCACTGATTTGAGGTGTCTGAGAAATCAACTTATAGATTTGTCGTTGAACTTTTGCAAATTCTTTTGTGACATTTGCTTTTCCTTTTACGACATCATCCGTCTCTTTTACGACATCTTTTACGACATCATTTGCCTCTTTTATGACATGAGGGTTGTCTTTTACGACATCCACCCCATAATTGAGGTTCCATAGAGTAACATGAAATTCCGTCGCATTGGAACTGAACTCTGGTGCGTGATAATTTTCCAAGTTCTCAAAACGCTTGTATTCACCAATAATCTTTTTCATTCCACTGCCTCTACGCTCCATGAGTTTCAAGCGATGGAAAAAGTCTGCAAGGTGATTTTTGGTGGTGTAGGAAAAATGTGTTAGTCCGAATACCAAACTGCTATCTCCACAAAGGTTCGTTTTCCCATCCTTGTGGAAAGCCCATGGCATGTAAATCAATATTGGGATAATCTGCAAGCAACCTGAGCAGCGAACTTTTCAAATCCATACAAGGAGTTATAGTTTGCTCCATATATAATAAGGTGCATAACTGATGGTAAAGTTTGATAGGCTTTTGGGTTGGAGCAATCCAAGAAAGTGGAAGCCGATTTGGCAATTGTGGCTTCAATGCAAAACGCCTATTCCATATACGAGCATGGTGTGCACAACAATTGCGAAGCACGGTTATGCACCTTATCCAACTTTCCAAGTAAGTGTATTGAGGTAGTCCAAACTCTCTTGCCACTTGCTTTTTAAGACGATTGTCCTTAAACAGACAAAATAATTTGGAAAGCGTACCAAACGAAACGACCTCCAATGTTTTCCACACAGGAGGGAGAGAAGGGAAAGTATATTTCTCGGAATGCTCCTTGATGAAATCTTCATTTGAACGAGACACCTCTTTCTTGATATTGTCAAGGCAGCCTTCATAAAAGTCTGCATTCTTGAACAATGATGCATCCATAAACCAAAATGCGCCATGCTCCATAGAAAATATCTGAATCATTTTGGTCCGAAGAGAAATCTCTATATCTTGAATTGCCTTGAATATAAGTTGACGAAGTTCTTTGTCAAAGAGATAAAGGTCGATGGCTTGTTCAAATGTACTACCCAGTTTATAATGATGAAACTGTCTGTCTTCCTCCATATATCGTAGGTAACTGGCAATACGAAAATAACTGATATTGCGAAGCTGCAATTTGGCAGTTGCAATATCTTCTATCACCAGCCCTCTGTTCTGGAGCAAGGCAACCTGTTCATCTACGTTTATCGGTTGTTTGTCGTAATCCATATACCCTTTATAAAAAGCGAAGTCCCACCGTGGTACGCATCGTTGAGAGGCGTGGTGGGATTTGTTGCTGCAAAAATACTCTTTTTTATTGGAAACTCCAAATATTTTCTTCAAAATCTACTTATCAAATATGTATTTTAACGTAAAAAGTTCTAATTTCCATGTTTTTTCCCCTCAAAATCTATGGCAGAAATGTTAATGGAATTTCACATAACTCTGCAAGGTGATTTTTGGTGGTGTAGGAAAAATGTAGTACCTTTACACCTGTAATCAAGAACATTATTAGTAAGCTACGGCTAATAGAGTAGATGTGGGGAGTTACCCCCCAGCACCGACACACGAAAAAAAAGGTCGCTCCCCTAATTGGGGAGCGACCTTTATCTTTATATTTGAATTTTGATGTAATCTTAATTCAACAATGCATCATCTGCAAGGAAATTAATCCTTGAAGAAATCCTTAACAGCCTCATTTGGTACCATCTTCTCATCGAAAACGTATGCACCAGTCTTAGGGCTCTTAACCATCTTGATAACCTTTGTATATGCGCGACCATCCATGTTACCTTCGTGGAGGGTAGCGACCGCTTTCTTTGCCATAGTCTATTTAAATTGATAAAATTATTAAACTTGTAAGCTAAGCTTACTTAATCTCCTTGTGAAGAGTCATCTTCTTAAGGATTGGGTTGTACTTCATCAACTCAAGACGCTCAGGAGTGTTCTTACGATTCTTTGTAGTCACGTAACGGCTTGTACCTGGCATACCACTGTTCTTGTGTTCAGTGCACTCGAGGATAACCTGTACTCTATTACCTTTTGCTTTCTTTGCCATGATATTTATTCTCCTATAACTTTAATGTCCTTCCAATCTACGTAGCCCTTCTTTACTGCCTGATTCAAAGCAGCATCGAGACCTAC
>CDZA01017816.1_pt1 | contig 11829 bp, 10 predicted proteins | sample 554881 | NCBI WGS metagenome assembly CDZA01 (sample SAMEA3182082, study PRJEB8094) | gut metagenome | biome: human; feature: gut; material: Stool; isolation source: human stools | place: Canada | collected 2012-12-04
AAAGGTGACGATAACAAGTACTTCGAGAAGATTGGAAATACAGAAATGGATATTACTGACGAGATTCCATTTGAAATACCTGATAGCTGGAGTTGGGTAAGACTTAATGATATATGTTCTTATATCCAAAGAGGTAAGTCTCCCAAGTACTCTCTAATAAAGAAATACCCTGTTGTAGCACAAAAGTGTAATCAATGGAGTGGATTCTCAATAGATAAAGCCCAATTCATAGATCCAGATACTTTATCATCGTATGGTGAAGAACGTATTTTGCAGGACGGGGATTTAATGTGGAACTCTACAGGATTGGGAACATTAGGACGAATGGCAATTTATTGGAGTAGCTTAAACCCGTATGAATTGGCTGTGGCAGATAGTCATGTTACCGTTATAAGAGTAATGAAAAAGTTTGTTATGCCCCAATACCTTTATTACTATTTCACGAGCAATACGGTACAATCTGTAATAGAAGATAAATCGGATGGCAGTACAAAACAAAAGGAACTTGCAACTTCTACTGTAAAAACTTATTTAGTACCTATTCCGCCTCTAATGGAACAAAATCGAATTATATCGCAGATTAAGCAATTAACAAGTATTATGAGAGAATAAACGGCCAAGTTGTTGAAATTAAGCTTCCTTTTGAATATCCTAATAGCTGGGTTGTATTGCGTTTGAAAGATGTATGCCAGCTGACCGATGGGGAAAAGAGAACCGGAAAGGGCATTTGTCTAGATGCAAAATACTTGCGTGGTAAATCATCTGCAACCATTATTGAGAAAGGAAAATTTGTCTATTCTGGTGATAACATCATTCTTGTAGATGGTGAAAATTCAGGAGAAGTTTTCACTGTTCCGCAAGATGGATATATGGGAAGTACATTCAAACAGTTATGGCTTTCTTCTGTTATGTGGAGACCTTATATTTTGGCTTTCATCCTGTTCTATAAAGAGGAGTTGAGAAATTCAAAAAGAGGTGCAGCTATTCCGCACCTCAATAAAGAGTTGTTCTACAATTTACCCATTGGTATTCCACCTTTTGCTGAGCAGCAACGTATTGCAGAACGAATATATGAATTATCGCAGTTGCTCAAATAGTTTTTCTATTTGAGCAACAATGCGATGTTGCTCTTTTAGTGGAGGCAAAGGTATTAAGTGCTCAACCAGTTTAACACGAGAAATATTAGGTTGGGCACCACCTTCTCCTTTCTTTATGAAAGAATCTCGACTTGCCATAAGGAAATAAAATAGATACCAATTATAAATCAAATAAGGAGTACAACCACAACAGGCTTGATTTGTAGTGAGATCCTTGCCCACGATTGCTAATTTTCCTATAGTAGCACCATACATTGCAATAAGGACATCCCCAATTTTATTCATACGTAAAGAGCAATCCTGAAAAGCCTTCTGCGTAATTTTTTCCTCTGTATCATATACTATTCCATTATTCAATTCTCCAGTTTTAAGCCATAAAATATTGCCATTATAATAATTCGCATTACCCCGTTGGGGAGTTGAACCTGCACCCCAATCTCCAATTTGCCCCATTCTTGCCCAAGCCCAATTTACAGGAATTTCAAAAGTTATCTGTTCCGTTATATCTAAGCATTTTTTGCCTATCTGCTCATAATACTTGTTATCGTCACCTTTGAAGATGGTGCTGTCATTGAGAGCTGACTTCTTGAGTTTGCCCTCCTTGACAAGGCGTCCTTTCTCCGTGCGAATATCGACAAGTAGCTCTTCTGCAGTACCTTCTTCCTTTATTTGAGGAACAAGTTTACCCTGAATCGCTTCCTGTAAGATACTCTTTTTGAGCTTTGAGTGTATAGCTATATTGATACTTGCTAGTTCATTAGATAGCTCCTCATATTGATGAACTTTAGGGAGTATTGACTCAATTTTCTGTACAATTCTTTTTTGCTCTGTTTTAGGAGGTATTGGAAATAGACTATTAGCAACCTTGTCTGAATTAAGATTCTGAACAACAGCTCCAGCAACCTTGCTTGAAAACTGGGCATAGGCAAAATTTGAAGATAAGAGATAATATAAAAAATATTGACAATACGCACCTCCAATTAGAGATATTACTAACCAGCCGTCATGAATACACCCTTCTACTTGAGTAATATAAGGTCTTCCGAAACTCATTGAGTTTGTTAATAAGAAGTCACCCTTATGTACAAAGCGGCTCTTAGACATCCCCTCAGGCTTTATTCTTTCTTTTGTGGAGAAAATGAATTTTCCTCCTTTCTCAGTGTCGCCAATCTTAATCCAATTAATGCCAGAAGGAGATTCAGTAATATAATCTTTAATTGGTCTCGGAGAACCACCTCTTGCTACTTCTGTAACATGACAAAGACGACACCATTCCCACCCTTGCGGAATCTCAAACGGAATCTCGTCATCAATGCACTTAACCTCCCCGGTAGCGAGAAACTTCTCATAATAGGAATTATCGTCACCACGGTAAATGATTGATTCGTTTTTGTCTTTCTTGATTTTCTTCTCCTTGACCAGCTTAGCTTTTTCTGCCCTGATACGTTCAAGAAGCACAGATGCCGGTTCGTCATTAGGGTCTTGCGGTACAAGTTTCCCCTGTATCGCCCACTGGAGTATGCTGTTTTTTAATTGTTTACCGTTCATTTTATTCTAATTGACTTAGAAGTTTTCGTCTTTTTGTTTTTCCTTCAGATAGAACTGATATAACTTTTTTCCTATCTTGTCTTTTTTGAAGGTACGTTCATGATTCATAGGTGTCATAGACAACCGAATTTTTGCCACACCTTCATTCAAGATTTCAAACTGCTGTGGAGTAATTCTGAATTGAGCAGTAGAACTTATTTCTGTGACGGGGATTACAATATTTCCACTTATAACACCAGCAGATTGACTTCCATTCCCAATCACAGTTCCTCTTAATTCAAGATATTTACCTGTGAATGTCCGAATTTTCATAGTTGGTTCAGCGAGAAAATTCATTCTGTCTGAACGCACTGTAGCTATTATCGAATAAATGGTGTCTTGCTTAGCTACACTGTACTTCATATTGCAACCTTCGGCTGCAAGTGCTTTATAAGTATAACCTACTGTTTGTGCTTTAGCGTTGAGTCCTAAAATAATACAAAACAGTAATAATATAATTTTTATAGTTTTCATATTTAATCTTGTTCGTAATCTTCGCCTTGTATTCCTAATTCACCCTTACTCATGGCATTGGCAATATCTATTTTCAGTTCCTCGTCATAGTCTTTACTTATCAAAAAACTATTGACGATACGCAGCAGCAAATCTTGGTCAATGTTTGATGCCGCTACATGATAAATGATAGATTCCAATGTACGCATACAGATGCAAGCGTGCCAGTAGTAGTTATTCTTGTGTAAGAAGTATGTGCCTAAAGTCAATGCAATACGCTTATTCCCATCATTGAAGAAATGCCCGGAACAGAATCTATACATCAGATAGGTTAGTTTGTCGGCAAAGGTTGGATAGTATAAATCATTTTGCACAAAATCCAATGTTGCACGAATACCACCTTCATCACGCACTCCTTCAAAACCACCATCGCTGGCATCAATCATTTTGCCATAGATGTTTAAGGCTTCATCGTAATCTATGTAAATAATTTCCTTACTCATCTTCTGCCTGCTTTAAGCGTTTAAGCACATCTTTGTTATCAGCTAAGATACGGTCAAAATCAATAGACTGGTCACCGATGAATCGTTCAAACTCTTCAGGAGTAACAGCTTGCAGGTAATCTGCTATATTACCATGATACGCATCCCGGAAACTGAAATCCCTTGAAGCCATTTTGGTTCTAGCATCATTCAGATAAGGTTTCTGCATGGGGTGTTCGGCAAGTTCGTTTACAATATGTTCCACTTCGTCAACGGTAAGCAACCTTCCACCATTTTCTTTGAATCGTTCACTGATTGCTGCACCCACTCCGTTTTCAAAAGAGGATATAACCAATAGAACTTCTGAATACAGCGTGTGCCGAACATTGTCTTTTGAATCCAATTTCAATACTTCCCGATACTCTTTGGCATTCTCTTTAAAAACAGCCTTATAGATAAAATCCGTAATCTGAGAATACTTGTATGTATGATGCCCATCGACATATTGATTGATGGCAGAGGTAAGATTTTTCCGATAGTTTTCTTCTGTGATTGCAGCAGGAAGATAATGCACATCCCTGCGATTAATATATTTAGTTCCTCCTCCGGTCTTTTCGTTGATGGTGGTAATCACAAAATCCAATATAAGACTACGGACTTTTTTAGCTTTCTCACTCTCTGTAAGCAGCATACCCATATCTAAGAATGAGCGGAAGTTAAACAGTCCGAGCTGGGTTGTTTTGCTCCCGACATTTATGACGGGAGCAAATTGCAACTTCAACTCTTTCAGGTGTTTACCCTTACATAAAATATATCCGTTAGCCGATAATTCATCGGAATGTTTTTCCAAGTAGCGTTCTATGGTTCGTTCTTCTATTTCGTAGAAATCGGCAACCATTTTTTTTGTAAAGCGATACTCTCCCTCAAAGAGTATTCCTTCAATGTCAAGATGTTCCTGTACTTTGCTAACAGCAAAACGGTTGTTGAGTACATTCTGCCTTTCAATGTTTGAAATGGTCAAATCTTTCATATCATTTCACAATTATCAGTTACACGATTTTATATCTATACCGAGAATCCTTTGAACCTCAGAAAGCGTTTTGTCTATTTCATGGTCGAGTGCAGCACGTTTCTCAAAATACTGTTTGAGCAGTTCTGCCGGAGGAAGTATTTCTTCTTCCTCTTTCGGGAACTTACATTGGTCAAAATTGCAATCCAAGTCTATCAACTGTTGGGCGGTAAACACACGGCTCTTTTCTCCTACTTCGTCATTGATGATTTCTTTTCTGTCCTTCCACCATTCTTGAATAGGCAGAGTGTGATCTACCTTCATCGGTTTGGTTTTTGAAAAATGTTTGTAGCCTTCTGGCATATCAAGGCGGTAGAACCATGTCTCTTTGGTTTTGAATCCTTCTTCGCAACCCTCGGCTGCCTCATTGTTAAAAAACAAAATGTTAGTTGCTATGGATGTATATGGAGAGAATATAGAACCCGGCAAACGGATGATGGTATGCAGATTGAACTTACGGAGAAGGTTCTCTTTTAACGCAAGTTTGGCTCCATCCGTGCCAAACAAGAAGCCGTCAGGGATAATCACACCGCATCTACCGCCTGCCTTAAGACGGTACATGATAAGTGCGATGAACAAATCCGCTGTTTCACTTGAACGGTATTGCACCGGAAAGTTGCTTTTTACGCTATCTTCCGTACTTCCGCCATACGGAGGATTCATGCCGATAACATCCACCTTGTCGCTTTCCTTGAAATCTGTGATATTTGTTCCAAGCGAATCACAATTTGCAATGTTGGGAGCCTCAATATCATGGAGCAATAGGTTTGTGATACTTAAAAGATAAGGTAACGGTTTCCATTCTTGACCGACAACTGCATTTTGCAACTTTTCTCCATCTTCGGCAGAACGGACGCTTTTAACCATATAATTGAGAGCAGAGGTAAGAAATCCTCCTGTGCCACTGGTGAAGTCGCCAAAGGTTTCACCCAATTTCGGGTCAAGCATCATGACGATAAAATCAGTCAATGCACGAGGAGTATAAAACTCTCCGGCATTCCCTGCTGACTGTAGGTCTTTCAAGATACCTTCGTAAATATCTCCGAATGTGTGACGGTCGTCTGCATCGTCAAATTCGATTTCATTTACGATATTGACCACTTGACGCAGAAGCGTTCCATTCTTCATATACTGGTTCAAGTCGGCAAATGTCTCTTGAACGATACTCTTTGCTCGTGGTGTATCGGCATTTACCGGAAGATTCTTCAAGGCAGGAAACAATTTTTCATTGACGAAAGAGAGTAGTGCATCGCCAGTCAATGCTTCACCGTCTTTCTTGTCTACTGCCCACTTACGCCAACGCAAATCTTCGGGAATGATAGACTTGTAATTCCCATCTTTCCATTCCCATGTCTCTTCTTGAGCGTCATAGACCTTCAAAAAGAACATCCAAGTCATTTGTTCTATTCTCTGTGCGTCACCATTGATACCGGCATCTTGACGCATGATATTTTGGATTCGCTTTATGATGTTGTTTACTGCCATTTTTAAGCTGATTTATATATTTGATATTCAAGTTCTCTGATGGCTTGTTCAAAAGCGACTTTGCCACCGAATAGCTTTATAATTTTAGTTGGTTTTCCTATGCTGTTGAATGGCGGTATTTCCAAAATGTTTGCCTTTTCAAAGTCAAGAATACCATTTTCTGCATATTTTTCAAGAAGAGCCTCTAGTACTTCACGGGCTTTGCCTTCATACTTTCCAAAGTAGTTGCGCTTCTTCACATTGTTCGCCCTTTCTTTCCTTGTTAAAGGTGGTTGGTCAAACGCAACGTGACATATCACATCAAAGATGTCGGCATCTTTCAATGCAGGATTCGCTTCACGTACAGCATCTATCAAAATAGCATATTCCTTTAACTCATCCATAATGGCTTGTTTGCGTTCTGCCTCCGTCCAAGTCTGTATGAAATCATCCAAGGTTTGATAATGACGCAATAATTGTTTTTTAGCAAATGACTGAACACTTTCCGTTCTCATTGTCTTGCCATCTTCGCCCAATACAGATACTATTTCATGGGCAATACGAATGTCCTTACCATTTATGAGATATTTCTCACGAGGCTCTGATACAGTGGGGATTGGGGCGTCAATGATTTTATAAGGTTTAGGCTTTTTTCCACCTCCTTTGGGCGGTTCTGGGTCGCCATCAAATGCCGGGTCTTTGAATTTTGCGGTAGCGTTACGGAAGTCAAGGATTTCCAGATGCCATTTGCCTTTATCTTTTCTAAGGCGTGTACCACGTCCGATAATCTGCTTAAATTCTGTCATAGAGCCAATTTCTTTGTCTATGACAATTAAGCCGCACGTTTTACAATCCACTCCGGTAGAAAGAAGTTCGGAAGTGGTAACAATCACCGGATAGGATTCGTCAACACTGATAAAGTTGTCTAATTGTTTCTTACCTTCTTTATCCTCGCCTACAATGCGTGTTACATAATAGGGGGATTTCTTACATAAATCACTATTCATATTGATAAGCAAGGTACGCATTTCGGCAGCTTCTTCAATATCAGAACAGAAAACTATTGTCTTTGTCATACGACCTATGTCGTGCAACATTTTAGTAATTCTGTTCGCTACGACCTTACGCCTTAACTTAATGGCAAGGTCACGACCTATATTTTGTCTTTGATATAATTTCTGTTCAATCTCCTTGCCTAATAAATCAGTCTCTCCCTCTTCGGGTGTCCATCCTTGCAAGTCAACATTGATAAAGTCGGCAGTAACCCGATATGGAGCTAAGAAGCCATCATTGATACCTTGAAGCAGTGAATATGTGTATACTGGTTCTCCGAAATAATCAAGATTATTCGCTCCCTCATCGGCTTTCGGTGTGGCAGTCATACCAATTTGAGTGGCTGAACTGAAATATTCCAATACTTTGCGCCATGCGGAATCGTCTTTTGCACTTCCTCGATGACACTCATCGACGATAATCAAATCAAAGAAGTTTGGCTGTACTTCTAAAAAAGGATCGGGCTTCCCTTCTTTTCCGACCAATTGATGATACAAAGCCATATACACTTCGTATGACGAATCAATTTTTTCTTCACCCTCTCCGACAGACGTTATCTTGGTCATAAACTTCTTGAAAGGCTTGAAGTCTTGCACCATCGTTTGGTCAATGAGGATATTGCGGTCTGCAAGATAAAGTATCTTCTTTTTTGCTCCACTTTTATGAAGCCGATGGATTATCTGAAAGGCAGTAAAAGTCTTGCCTGTACCAGTTGCCATTACCACAAGTACACGTTGCTGTCCTCTTGCGATAGCTTCTATTGTACGGTCAACTGCTATACGTTGATAATATCTTGGTTCATGGCTATGGGCATCATAGTAGAAAGGAGTTTCTATTATGTTGAGTTCATCCGATGTATAGTTCTTAGATGCCAGATAACGGTTGTATAGTTCTTCCTCAGTCGGAAAGTCCTCTAACTTGATTTCTGTTTCTTTCCCAGTAATAAAGTCATGTTCCAAGAACGCATCACCATTACTGGAGTAGGCGAATTTCAAGTCAAGGATTTGGGCATATTCCATAGCTTGTTGAATGCCACCTCCAACTGCATGTTTATTATCTTTAGCTTCAACTACCGCAATGGGCTTACTTTTATGATATAATAGATAATCAGCTTTTTTACCCTCTGCTACTGAATGCTGGTTGCCAACAACAAGCACTCGACCATCCGTAAAATAGTACTCTTCACGCATATTTATGCTTACTGCCCACCCCTTTTGCTGGAGTGCAGGAGTAATGAACAGAGTGCGTATCTCTTGTTCTTTGAGTTCTTTCTTGTTTACTTCCATGGCAATAACTCATTTATGGTTTGTGCTGCTGACAATCAAATCTTTTACATCAATATTAAGGGCATTGGCTATATCATTAAGCGTTTTAAGGTCTGGTTGAACAGAATTACTGCACCATTTACTTACAGTACAATTGGATTTTCCAATCTGTTCAGCAAGCCATTTTCCTGTTTTCTGCTGTTCTGCGAGTACTACTTTAAGTCTGTTGAAATTAGCCATAGGGTAAAATATTTTAATCACAACGCAAAATTATATAATTTATCCGACATGGACGCTACTTCCTATAATAATTATTATCAGGAAGTAGGAATTTGGCTTAGTTAAGGTATTTCGATAAGATATTCTCGTCAATTTCAATCTTATGTCGTCCTGTGGTTGTGCGTAGATTCTTCCTGACAGTGTCAAATGTAGAGTTGGCAAACCACTCTGTGAATGTAGCCATTACAAATGATGTTGTCATATCTCTACCTATGTTATATTGGAAAGCTATATTCCAGGCAAAGTTCTTTAGTGAGATTTGGGTGAGAGAAGTATGCTTCTTTATATGAATTTCAGTTGCGGATAGCACCCGACGGTTAGTTACAAAATATCGGACAGATTCGCAAATTTGGAAAATCTCTGTTTCATCTAAGTCAAAACGTTTAAATGTATCTCGTGTGTATCTTAGGATAGCATTCAACTTTTCATCTTCTTCTCTTTCTTTTTGCCATTGGTATTGTTGCTGCTCACGTTGGTATTCATAATGAAATAACTCCATTCGCTTTTTCTGGACTTCTTCACAGTTTGAGGTAGGTGAATAAGCCAAAGATTGTGCCTTTTTACTCACACACTTTTTGACAGATATTAGAAATGATGGAGGAATTGCATCAACAATATACCTTGCTGAGATAATGCAAAGATGGTATAGTAGTTTTTGTATGACATATCCGATGACCATAACTAATGGAATCAAACTCATTCGTATTCCAAGCATATTGCATACTTGAAACGCTACCATCGAAGCTAATAGCACCATAGTAACCTCGATTATCATAGAGTGAAGTATATCTTGTTTTTGCTTCATGCTTATTGTTGTTTATTTCGCAATGCAAAGATACAATACATTTTCATAGAAAATGAAAGACAAAAATAGGTATGCTTTTGCAAATCAATTGCTTATGAAAAGAAAAGCTAAACAAATGCAAATATCAAAGGCGAAATGAAAGCATCTGCAAACAAAAGAAAACACTTAAATAAAGTTAAAGTTTTATTTTGCGTTTATTGGGCATACAAAACACTCTATAAAACTATGTTTTGAGTATAAAATAGTCATATTTGTACCAAGTGTTATATAATAAGCTGATATACAATAGTGATTATATTTGAGGAAGTCAAATGATTCCGATAAGGAAACAGATAACAAACAATAAGCAAAAAGCGTGCAGCTCAATGAGCTGCGCGCTTTTTGCTTATTGTTATATACTTGTCGATATAAGAACACTGAGTTCTTTCTCTTTAATTCTAAAGAATCTATTTGCCATTACAAGTATTTAAGTCCTCATTAAAATATAAATCATGATATTATATTTTTCTTTGATGATTTATTTAATTAACCTAGGTAATGGCAAATATGAGATTAGTAAAATTAAAGAACCGTCCGAGTAAGGGCGTTTTCGTTTTTGAATACATGCAGGAGCAGATAGAGCGTCTTAGAGGGCAAGGAAAAGAACGGACAGTCGAAACATATCAGTCCGCATTGAACAGCTTCATGAAGTTCCGTGACGGCATAGACTTATGTTTTGATGAGATGGATGCAGATTTGATGGAACATTATGAAACGGAGATGCGCTCCACTCACCATTTAAGTCGTAATACCACCTCTTTTTATATGCGTATTTTGCGTTGTGTGTATCGCAAGGCAGTGGGGGAGGGACTGGCCCTTCCTGCAGATCCTTTTGAGAATGTATATACTGGTGTGGACAAGACCTCAAAGAGAGCTGCCACCCTGACAGATATCAAACACATCAAGCAGTTGGATCTTTCCGATCATAAATCATTGGAATTTGCACGAGATATCTTTCTCTTTTCTTTCTATATGCGAGGAATGTCTTTTATAGATCTTGCCTATTTGCGTAAAAAAGATCTCAATAGTGGCTTTGTGAGTTATAGCCGTCGTAAAACAGGTAAGAAACTCATTATACGGTGGGAAAAACAGATGCAGGAGATTATTGACAGATACGGAGATTCGGAAACACAATATCTTTTACCTATTATAGAACGAGAAGATGGCACGGAGCGCAGACAATACCGGAATAAAATGTTGCTGGTGAACCGTAAGCTGAAGAAGATTGCAGCCCGGGCAGGATTGACCACACCACTTACTATGTATGTGGCGCGCCATTCCTGGGCAAGTATAGCTAAGACGAAAAACATCTCGATTGGTATTATCAGCGAAGCGATGGGGCATGATTCAGAAACTACTACACAAATCTATCTTTCGTCTATACAGACTAATCAGATAGATAATGCAAATAGAAATATTTTAAAAGATCTATAAGAAGGGGAATATTTGAATTATTTTGAAATTAGGACGCACTCTTATATAGAGAGCGTCTATCGGCTGCAAAGGTATAGATTTATTTTCATTTTCTAGCATTTACAGACTGTAAACTGATAAAAAAAGTTTTTTTCTCTCTCTATATATAATAAACTTATGGGCTGATTTTATTCATACAACTTACTACATAAATGGAAATCAGAAATTTAAGAAATCGGACGCTCTCTATATAAGAGTGCGTCTGTTTTTAGTCGGATTATTCCACTATGAGTATTGTAAATAACAAGGGCAAAGACATGCCACAACAAATTTTGGGAACGACGGTTCAAAAGACCGACGACGCCGTAGGCATATTCCGAAATGATCAGGAAAAAAAGCATTGGTATGTGGCTGTTGTAAATAACAGAAGTGAAAAAGCCTGTCAAGATAGATTACGAAAACGTTTGAAAAACGAAACTGATAGTGAGAAAGCTTATGAAGTTTATGTCCCTATCCAACAGGAGATGAGTATTCGTCATGATGGTAAACGTAAAAAAGTGGACCGTATTGTTTTCCCTGCTCTTGTGTTCATTCGCTGCACAGATTCAGTAAGACGGAAAGAAATAGTCTGCCTTCCTTATATAAAACGTTTCATGGTTAACATAGCCGGTTCTTCCCGAAATACTTGCCGTCCCGTAGCTATTATTCCAGATCATCAGATGTACAGCTTGATGCGTATGGTCAATGATGCCGAAGAACACGTCACTATTGAGTCATGCCCTCTGCATTTGGGCGATCGTGTCCGTGTAAACGGTGGCAAACT
>CDZA01052448.1_pt1 | contig 11814 bp, 11 predicted proteins | sample 554881 | NCBI WGS metagenome assembly CDZA01 (sample SAMEA3182082, study PRJEB8094) | gut metagenome | biome: human; feature: gut; material: Stool; isolation source: human stools | place: Canada | collected 2012-12-04
GTTGCGGAATGGTAGACTTCATCAAATGCCAGTAAGAGCCGATAAATGTTATCGCCGGATATTTTCTCCTGCTGGATACTGCGTATCTGACTTTGCAATTCGCCAATCTGAACTTCGATTTCCTCTATCGTATCATACTGCTCATCATAGCGGCGCTGCAAGTCCAAAATCTTTCTGTCATAGTGGGCATCGTTGATGTCCAAGGTATCCATCTGGCGCTCCAAGCGGCTTTTTGTGCCAAAGGCTTGCTTTAGATGCCCTTGTAGGACGGCGATCTGCTTTTCCATATCCTCTGTATCAACCGCCGTTCCGATTTTCGCTTGAATCGCTTCCACAAACCGGGGATTGTTGACCATAGCGGAAATAATCTTCGCCACAAATTTATTGATTTCCGTCTGCTCGATATTGACCCGGAAGCTACACTCATGCCCTGTGGGTGTAACCGTATTTTTGCAGTAGTAATAATACCGTGTTTTCTTGTCTTTGCTGTGTGCCTTGGCGATATTGCCGTACATACTCTTGCCGCAGCATGGGCATTTCAAGATACCGGACAGGATGTGTGCATGGTCTGGATTGTTGACCTTTTCCCGCTTAAAGGAATTGATCTTGCGCTTTTCCTGTGCCAGATACCAATCTTCTTCCGAAATGATAGCTTCGTGCTGTCCCTCATAAACAGGGAACTCTGACTGCTCAACCACGTGCATCTCATTTCTTGTGCCTTGCTTCTTTTCCGTCCTGCGTCTGCCATAGGCTATCTTACCCATGTAAACAGGATTGTCCAGTACGTCCTGCACGAAATTCCTTGAAAATCCGGGAATCGTGTTGTTCTGCCGCAGCTTCTTTATAAAGCCGTTTCGGTTGAGATATTTTGCAACTCCGGCAACGCCCTCATTGGTGTGAATGTAACGGTCATAAATGACACGGATTACTTCCACTTCATCCTCTGCAATGACAAGGTTTCCGTTTTCCAGTTTGTATCCATAGGGAGCGAAACCGCCGTTCCATTTGCCCTCACGAGCCTTTTGCTCCCGTCCTGCCATTGTCTGGGTGCGGATATTTTCTCGCTCAATCTCTGCCACAGCAGACAGCACAGAGATCATCAGCTTTCCGGCATCCTTGGAGCTGTCAATACCATCCTCCACGCAGATCAGGTTGACACCGAAATCCTGCATGAGCTGCAAAGAGTTCAGAACATCCGCCGCATTTCTGCCAAATCGGGAAAGCTTAAAAACAAGCACATAGGAAACGCCGTCTTTGCCATTCTGGATGTCATTCAGCATCCGTTGAAACTCCTGCCGCCCTTGGATGTTCTTGCCGGAAAACCCCTCGTCAGAATACTCCCCGGCAACGATCATATCCTCGTATGCCGCATACTTCCGCAGTTTGTCCCGCTGGGCATCCAAACTGTAACCATCCACCTGCATAGAGGTGGACACTCTTGTATAAAGATAGCATTTAAGTTGTTTCTTTTTCAGAATAGCCACCTCCCTCATTCATTTCTTTTACCATCAATCCCTCGTTGCGGATATAATACTCCAAAAGACTAATCACATAATCCGGTGCATGGCGGTTGTCCAGTTCCCACTCGGTCATTGTCCGGTATGGGATATTGACGAGCTTGCAAAAGTCCTTCCGGTTCAATCCTGTACTTTCCCGCAACTTTATAATTCTGTTTTTACAATCCATCTGCCTATCTCCCAAAAAGCAAAAATACACGTTGCGTAATCATTATAGCATAACTGCACTGAATACGCAACGTGTAAATTTTAAAATTTTACGCAGCCTTATCCGTAAAAGGCTGCGCTTGCTTATCATCTTTGGAGCAATCCGTCGTTTGCGGAGCGTCCTGCTCTAATTTATCCAAAACCTGATGCCCGTATTTCTGGAGCAACTGGGTCATAACATCCACACAGCGGTCAAATGCCGCATTATATTTCGCTTCATCGTAGTATTTCTTCAATAGGCAAATCCTCCATTAAATTTCCATGTCCTGCCCACGCTTGCGGTCAGGCTGTCTGTGTTCCTGTTTCTCCTGCCCTCTGGTGAGGATGACATTCAAAAAAGCCCGAACCCTTTCAGATGCAATTTCCAGTGCATCCAGATAGGGCTGGGCTTTCTTTTTGAGTTCCAAATATTTTTCATTCAAGGCTTCAAAGCGGCGCTTCCAAACGGATGCACTCTTTTCTGCCTGTTCGTATTTTTGCTTGTATTTCAGCTTTTCCGCTTTCTCTGCGAAGCTACTGACTGCATAATCCTTTAGGGTACGGCATTCGTCCGGTGTCAGCGTGATGTTTCCGGTGATGGGATGTTTCTTGCCCATGGACTCGATCTCCTGTACCGTCATAGCGGTTGCTTTTGCTGTTTTAGTATCCTTTTGCAGAGCTTCCAGTTTCTTTTTCTGCTTTTCCGTGGCAGTTTTGGCATCCTCCAAACTCTGCTCAGCCTGTGCCACCTGTCCGGTCACAGCTTCCAACCGCTGCTGTTCAGCCTGTACCTTGAACTGTGTCACCGTCAGATGTTCCTCGGTGCTGCCACGTTCTCCACGCTCCACATCGGTATACCCGGCAGCTCGCATGAAATGAAAAAAGTCATCCTGCAACACACTGTAGGACGACTTCAAAATCTTTTTCCCTTTTGCGTTCAGCATTGGATTTCCCTCAGCATCCAAAACGGGCTTGGACTCCCATTTCTTACTGCGGCTGACCTGCGTGATTGTTTCCTTTACCGTTCCCCGGAGCGTTTCATCCTTGCACCGCTTCGACCAAAGGATTTTCTTTTCCACAACCGGAATATAAACCACATGGAGGTGGTAGTGATATACATCCTCGCCCAGTGCTTCGGACATTGCCCGGTTGCGCTCATCGGCGTGCATCACAGCGGAGAGGATATACTGCTCACCACCTACGATCTCCACGGCGGCTTTATAGGCATCGGCATAAAACTGTTTCGCAAATTCATAGCCGCCGTGGTTGTAGAAATAAGCGGAGTTCACATCGAAAACCAGCTCACCGTATTTAATGGCATCCGGTTTCAAACCTCTGGTGGAGATCACGCCAGCCTGTTCCATCTGCTCGAACATTTTTACATAATCGTCCGTGGGTGCTTTGAAATGGACGTTCAGATAAGTGCGTTCCAGCACGATGTCCTGGTTGCTGTAGCTGTCCTTTTCACGCTCATTGTGTTCCTGTACCTTCACCACATCAGCCGGTGTTTCCAAGTCCTGATTTCTGGCTACGGTACGGTCTATTCCATCATTTCTTGCCATTGGATTTTTCCTTTCTTTGAGATTTGCAGACAGCGGAGGGCTGGAGAATGGCACTTTTTCAAAGTGTAATAACCCACTATGACACTTTCATCCATTCTGGCTGCAAAGTGCCGTGGGCTCTCCGAGGGCTCTCCCGAGGGGGAATGCGGTCACTGCGGTGACCTTTGCTGACCAAGGCGAAACTGCCTGCACCATTTCTTATGGTCAGCACCTCTGCACAGCGGTGTTCTGCGGAACTTCCTCTTGCAGACGGTGGCAGTGAAAACCGAATCTTTCACTGCCTGTCCACGGAATTTTTTCAAAAATCCGTGGACATAGAAACAGCCCCAACGATGAAAATGTGCTGTTTCTATAACGAGCGTTTCACGCTCTTTTGCTGTGTACATACGTACCAGCAATCGGTTTTACTCGACCTTTCGCCACTCCTCCGGAATGTCATCCGGTACGTACGTACACGGCGAATCTCCGTAAAACCCGCTTATATGAGGTCGTGCAATCGCTTCCACTCCCATGAATCCCCACACCCGCCGTCCGGCAGAGTTGGTGATGTTGTTGCAATGCTCCAAATTGAATCTCCCGGCATTGGCAATCAGAGCATCACTGAAGCTGCGGGCTTTCAGCGGTGCAAGAGAATTTTCCTCGCACCACATCCGATAGATCGCATAGAAGTCTTTGGAGCTGATAGACGCATCCGCTTTGATACGGATATATCCCTCCGATTCCATGAAATCAAAGATATTGTTGTTGTCACGTTTGACCGCCTCCCGGTTTTCTTTGATTCGGTCACTCTCTGTAAATTTGAAGTTGTTGGCAGCCAGCCGCTTCAACCCCTCAAATGCCCAAAGGAAGATACCCTCTGCTTCGGCTTTCATTTTCTCCGCAAGGTCAGGATCATCGGCTCTGTCCGCAGGCTTTTCCTTGGTGGTTAACACAAGCTGTCTACGGTAAAATCCGTCACTGCGGTCATACAGGGCTTGCAGATCGCCGTTGCTGAATGCAAGCAACCGGGCGAACATCCAGCCCTGATAGCTCTGCTTGCCCTTGCGTTCCAAATCCATCTTGCCTTGTGCCGTTACTATGGATTTGACATAGTTGGTTTGGCGCAGAGCTTCCATCCGCATATCATCATCTACACACAGCAGGATGTGTTCCAGATCGGCACGGGCAAAGCGGTTTTCAGAAATCTTACCGATACTACCGTCCTTCATGTTTGTGCCGAAGATGCTGCCAAGCACCGCACCGATTTGGGATTTGCCCTCGCCACCGTTGCCCTTAATGACCATCATGCGCTGACCTTTGTTGGAGGGAATCAGACAGTAACCGATGAACTCCTGCAAGGTGGGGATGTCCTCCGCATAGAGCAGCCCATCCAGAAAGGTCAGCCAGATCACAGGTGCGGGTGCATCGGGATTGTACGCAATAGGCAGACGACTCCGCACGATAGCCGGTCTGCCCTCAGCGAATGTTCCGTTCAGCGTCAATGTACCGTTGGACACATGAATCCGATCCTGCTCCGGTGGAAAGTCAGGCACTTGCGCTTCCAGTTTCAGCACTTCCAAAATGTTGGTGATCTTCCGGGGGATATTGTTCACGGCACAGAATTTCAGCTTGTCGTAAATCTCCCCACGCAGAGGGAGATCGTCTGTTACCCGACCATCGGGCGTAAAAAAAGCTCCGTTTGCGAAGATGATTCTGCGCTCACGCAGAAATTCTTCACAGAACAGAGCTTCATTGATATTTTGCCCGTCGAACCAGACAGGCAGGTTCATATCAGGCGTTTTCCGGTTCTTCGCCATGCTGCGCCACCTCCTTTTTCTTTCTTGCTGTGTAGTCCTGCAAGAACGTAATTTTGTCGTCCTTCATCAGTTCGTCCACCACAGCAACCCGTTCTTCCAGATCGCCCACTGTCAAAATATCTGCCAGATATTCGATATAATCAATCATCTGGCATGCGTCCATAAAGCAATCATCCAGAGCATCGTCCGGTGTTTTCGGTGCATATCGCACTTTCCAATCTTCCAGCAGATGCAGATAATCCATCAGCACCCGGAAGCACAGCATTTCGTCCTCCCGGAACTGACGGATATAGGGACGTTTGGGCTTGTGCATGGCAGCGGCAGTCGGAGTTTTCGGATCAAATCCAAAATCAGCAGCCAACTTTTTCACCGCTTCAAAGCTGCTCAGATCGAACAACCTTGCCACAAAGTCGATCACATCCCCCTTGGCCCCACAGCCGAAGCAGAAGAAATAATCCTCGTTGAGTTTCAGGCTGGGATACCTGTCATTGTGGAATGGACAGCAAGCCATACCGTTGTGGCTCGCTTTCAGCCCGTAATGTTCGGCGGCTTGCTTTACGCTGATTGCCGCCTTGATGGTTTCATAGATTGTCATAGAAAACCTCCGTTCATAGTATTCAGAAAGCACGAAACACCCGCCGTGATTGGCAGGTGCTTCGCTCCTTCTACTATGGTTATGCCGGATTTTTCAAAAAACAGGCTAATCGGAGGACAACCCCATTTCAAAAAACAGGACAGCTTTTCGGAGGATGTAGATTTCTTCACATTTGCATGGTATAATTAAAAAAGTGAAAAAACAGGACAGGAGGGCAAGCATGAATCAAGAACTGATGACATTAGATTTTTGGCAGGATACGGTCATATATGAGGACAGAACATTACCTATCGGTACTCTTGCCTGTGATGCGCTGAATGTTTCGGCAGATACTCTTGCCCAGATGAACGAGCAATGCCAGAAAATCAATCTGCTGCTTGGTATGCTGAACGCAGGACAGGATGCTTCTGCACTCTTTCCTATGGCACGGGATGCTGCTCTGGCAATGCTTGATATTCTCAGTCAAACGCCGCCGTTCTCCTATATGAACATATCACAGCACCGGGAACGAATAGAAAAGGTCTTTACTGCCGACAATGCGCTGAAATATGTGGAGTTTGCTATAAATGCCGCAACCAACTCCTTGCAGTTTGAAGAAGTTCCGAACTATGCGGATGCGATGATGCTCCAACGTTATACCGCTGTATTCGGGCATTTGGCATATTCTCTTGGGGAATACCAAACCGCAATGCTTGATTTTGCGGAAAAATCAGACGGCAACGAAGCAGACCGTACCGCAGAGGGCTTTGCAAAAATGTTCGGCAGCTATTTCCCGCCGGAGTTTTCTATCACGGAGGGCAATGCCTGGATGTCTGTTGCGAACAACTCTGTTCAGTATGTGGCAACCATCCGTCCCGGCGAGGATGTGGCAAAGCTCGTCAAGCGGATGCACTACGTATCCTTTGTGGGAATGTTCCGTTCTGATCTCTTTGAGGGCTTATGTGTCGGTCATGCACCGAAAAAATGCCAGATCTGCGGCAAATGGTTTCTGACCACCAACGCAAGGCACACCAAATACTGCGGTGGCTATGCACCGGGGGACAAGCTGCACCGCACTTGCCGTCAGATCGGTAATCTGAAAGGCAGAGAACAGCGGGAACTTGCGGATGATCATCCGCTGAAACAGATTTACGAGAAGCGACTGAATACCATAAACCGCTATGTGAAGCGTGGCACTCTGGACACCGATCTTGCGGAGATTATGAAGAAACTGGCAAAAGATAAGATGCTCCGGGCGCTGAGCAATGTCGCCTATGCCAAGGGCGATTATGAAAAAGAGATGGGACAGGCTGCTTTGAAGAAAGAAGCATTGAAAAAATACAACGCATAGGTGTAAACAATGGAAATTATTGAGATTACAGAAAACAAAAAGAAATATCTGGATTTGCTATTATTGGCTGATGAGCAGGAAAACATGATAGATCGCTATCTTGATAATGGCAGGATGTATATCCTCAATGATAATGGAGTTAAAAGCGAATGTGTCATAACCGACGAAAGAAATGGTGTGCTTGAAATTAAGAACATTGCAACAGTTCCAGAACATCAAGGCAAAGGCTATGCAAAAGCTTTGATTGACTTTATCGTTGAGAAATACAGCGAACAATATGCTGTTCTGCAAGTTGGAACGGGCGATAGTCCACTGACAATACCATTCTATGAAAAATGTGGTTTTGTCCGTTCTCACATAATACCAAATTTCTTTACAGACAATTATGGCCACCCAATATATGAGTGTGGTGTGCAGTTGGTGGATATGGTATATTTGAAAAGACCGTTCTAAATGCTGATAGAGTAATCGGAAGGGAGGTGCGCTATGCTGAATGATTTTGCATGGAATATGATCGGATACATACCAAAATACCAAGTCAATCCGCACGGTGATTGTATCATTCCCTATGTGGCAGAGCGCATCTTCCAACTGGAACCGGAGCCGCCAGCGGTGGACAGTCTGAATGAATATATCCTGTCTGCATTGCAGGAAAAGAATTTGATGTATTTCTCGTTCTTCCTGCACCACTACGAGCCGCAACTTAACAAGCGTATCAAAACCTTTCTTGGTGTGGATGGCGGCGATCTGTACGATACAGACCGTTTTATAGATATAAAGCTCTCATGTCGGGAGCAAATGCTCCAGAAGTTGATGGACTATGATCCTGCCAAGGGTGCAGAGTATGCTACCTACATTTTTCCGTTCATCCGGGATACTATGCTCCGTTTCCGTATGGGTGAAGAAAAATGGTCGGTGTCCTCTCTGACCAACTACAAAATGGTGCGGTCAATGGCATGGCTGTACCATAACACCAAGGATGCGGTCAGCGAGTTTACCAAGAAATACAACTGTGACCTTGCCCTTGCGGAAGAATATCTGAAAGTTGTCCGTGGCATCCGCAATCAGCAGCCTTTCTATGTAACAGACGAGGACGGCGAGGAAACGGACGAGGATGTCACCCTTGATGATACCTGGAACTATGCCGACATCCTCTGGAACGGCATACAGGCAGAAAAGGTGCAGCGGGCATTTGAAAAACTGAATTACCGGGAACAGACCTTGCTTGAAAAGCGGCTGGCGATCTGCATGACCTGTGGGCGTGTCGGCTTATGGAAGAACCGCCCCACTTTTGAGGAATTGGCAGTCATGTTTGAGGGCAGCACAGCCAGCGGTGCGGAGCGAGCTTATCGGAAAGCGGTGGACAAGCTGACGGAGCTTTTGGTTGTCGAAGGCGCTCTCCATGCTGTCCGATTGAGACTAAAATCCAAGACCAAACGTAAAAAGAAAATCGCCGCCGCAATCTACGAATACCAAGCAGACTGCGATGGCGAATGGGGAGAAATATCATTTAATTTTGAGAACAGTACAGCGGAGATCATCCGTCTCGCTGATTGGGATACCATGAAAACAAACCGCTTTGCAAATAAAGCGATAGCCTATCTTCTGAACTACGAGAATGAGAAACTGCCCAAGGAAATTATGCTTTCATTTGAGATTTAATGTCACAGCAAAAGCAGAAGTCCTAATGTGTGCTCGGAATTCATTTGGTAAAATTGAGATGAAAATCAATTTAAAGTGCAGCTGAAAAATCTTCTTGTATTGTATGTAACGAATTGCTTTCTCAAAGAACTAATAGATAGAAACCACCGAAAGGAGGTGATCACCATGGCCCACAACGGTGAGGATTTTTATGAATTGTACGCTCAAAGTGTTTACCGCTATCTCTTTTCGCTGATTGGTGAGGCAGATACAGCGGAGGAACTGACGCAAGAAACCTTTTATCAAGCGCTGAAAAGCATAAATACATACCGTGGAGAAAGTACGCCTCAAGTGTGGCTATGTGCGATTGCCAAAAGGTTGTGGTTTAAGGAACTGGAACGCCGTAAGCGTACTGTTCTCGTAGAAGAAAGCGGTCTGTATCATGTTGTGGCTCCCGATGACCCCGCGAAAGAGTATGAGGATCGCCAGGAGCGTTTTGCTCTATATCGAGCAATGCAAAAGTTAGATGCTGAAACTCGTGAAGTGATCCATTTGCGGTTGGCCGGTGATTTCTCCTTCCGAGACATCGGCGAGATCCTTGGACACAGCGAAGTATGGGCTCGCGTTCGCTTTTATCGTGGTAAGGAAGAACTTGTAAAGATTATCGGAGGTGATAAAAATGCGTGAAATCAATCTTGACTGCTGCGTGGTTCGGGATCTGCTCCCTTCCTATCTTGAAGAATTGACCGAGGCGGAGACCTCCGCCATGGTCAAAAATCACATTGAGCATTGTGCGGCCTGCCGTCAGCTTGAGAATGATATGCGTGTGCAGATTCCAGTTGAAAAGGCCCCCCAGCGTGCGCTGAAGTTTTTGAAGCGCGTGAAGCGGACCCGCCTGATGGCTGCGATTCTCTCTGCCGTCGTAGCGCTGTTTTGTATGTGGTGGCTTTACGATCAGGAGTTCCATTATGCCAATACGGAAGCCGGAAGACTGGAAGCGGTATGTAACTATATCCCGCAACCCGAAGATAGCACTATGTCCCATGGCGTTAAGGCTGGGACGACAGTGCGTGCAGTCGCATGGCAGACAATAGATAATCACCTGTTTATCTTTTTTGGCGCTGATAATGAAGAAAATGTGCATGGTGTCATGCACCTTGTTCGAGGTGTGAACGGAAAGTATCGGGCGCTTGAATCCTCGTATGAACCGTCGCAATATACTGCCGGTGTTTACGGGAAAAGCCTGACACCAAAGGGAACGGATTGGAAACTGTATATGCTGGCAGGTGATAACTGCCGTGACATTTACTCTGCCGAAGTGCATTATATAGGGCTCGACTATGACGGAATCAATCCATACACTGCGGTTAAAACATACGAACTATCTGACTCCAACTTCCTCTGGATTATGGAGCAGAGTGACTTAGAACAGGAATTGGGTTTCTCGGATAAGGATATCATTGGTTTGCACATTGATGATGTTCGTCTTATGGACAAGAATGGCGAAGATATTACAGACGAATATAAGGATGAATCTATGACGGCTTCGTGGGGCGCAGGAAAGGGAACGGCAGAACTCTTTTTAATCTATGTCTACATTGGAATCGTGGCAGTAATGGGTATTGTATTTATACGCTATTTTTTGAGAAAAGATTGAAAACTATGGACTCTCGAAGCACTTGAATGCGGAACAGCCCACTAATCATCTGACCAGGGGGCTGTTCCGTGTTTATTTTGTTAATCCATCAATCGATACTCCGGTGTGCCTTGAACATACTGCTCCAAGTTGCCACCAAGCACAAACTGCGCATATTCCAACGGCTTATTGTAAATCAGCCAGTCCAGTTCCGACCTCTGATACATATTGTCGGCAACCTCGTTTTCCACGGCGATGGTGTCAATGGCAATGATGCTGCCATCAAAGAATTTCAGCTCTACACAGGCAGTGTCAATGTTGAACTCACAAGAAATCAATCTATCCATAAGAAACCTCCATTCTACGGGATGTTAGATCATCCCAAAATATTTGAATGCTTCTCGGATTGCTTTCTCTTTTTCTGGCGGACACTGGGGCTGTCTGGAATCCTCAGATTTTGGTAAATTATAGTTCTTACCGACTTCCAGTCCGCATTTTCTCTTTATCTGAGAAATATAAAGGTTGGAAACCTTTAACCCGGTATGCTCCAAAACATACTCCTTGATCTGCGGATAGGTTGCTCCATCTTGGAACTCGGACATATCCATATCTTCCAAAGAGAACTCAACCCGAACCTTTTTCGAATCGATCTCGCCCTTGGAAAGCAAGACAACCGTCTCCACATGGCTCGTCCGCGGGAACATGTCCACGGCGATGCCGGCGGCTGGGGTATAACCCTGCCGGGCGAACGAGGCAAGATCGCGCGCGAGCGTGCCGGGGTCGCAGGAGACATACACGATCCGCTCCGGCTGCATCCCGGCGGCGTGGGAGATGACGCTCTCGTCCAGCCCGCGCCGCGGCGGATCGACGACGATCACCTGCGGGCGGATGCCGCGCCTCGCAAACTCCGCGGCGGCCTCGCCCGCGTCGGCGCAGAGAAATTCGCATTCGTCCGAAAGATGATTCCGTTCTGCGTTGTCCCGCGCGTTTTCCACGGCGGCGGGAATGACCTCCGCGCCGATGACGCGCGCGCCGCGGGAGGCCATGCAAAGGCCGATCGTCCCCGTGCCGCAATAGAGATCGAGCGCCGTCATGCCCGGCGTGATACCGGCATAGCCGAGCGCGGCTTCATACAGCCGCTCGGCCTGCGGCGGGTTCACCTGGAAAAACGAGCGGGGCGAGAGCGTGAACGTGAGGCCGCACAGCCCCTCGGTGAGCACCTCGCTGCCCCAAACGGTATCAAACTCTCCGGCAAGCACGGTGTTGCCGCGGGCCGTGTTGCGGTTGAGCACGAGCCCGGTTACATCCGGGCAGCGCTCGCGCAGCATATCCGTAAGTATGCCGAGGGCCTTTTCTCCCGGCGAGCGGGACGCGGTGAGCGTCAGCACCGCCTTCTCCGTGAGATGCGACGAACGGTAGAAGATGTGGCGCACGCCGTCTCTCTTCGCGGCCTCGTCGTAGACCGGGATATGCTCCCGCTCCATCCAGTCAAGCACTGTCTGCGCACACGCAAGCGCTTCCTTCGGTACGGCGGGGCAGTCCGGCACGGGG
>CDZA01054559.1_pt1 | contig 11773 bp, 9 predicted proteins | sample 554881 | NCBI WGS metagenome assembly CDZA01 (sample SAMEA3182082, study PRJEB8094) | gut metagenome | biome: human; feature: gut; material: Stool; isolation source: human stools | place: Canada | collected 2012-12-04
GCCCTCATACTGCGTCAAAGCCCTTGAGAATACACAAAGTATTCTCTGCGGTCTTTTCCTTGTCTGCGAGCATTTCTGCTCCGGCAGAACTGCTTCGCATCGGACAGCCTTGATTTTTCGAGGGATTTTTGTTCTTTTGGACGCAGGCGGGCTGTCGCCCGCCAAGGAGAAAAGGGCAAAAAGCACCGAAAAGGCTGGCTGTCCGACGTGCGTGCCCTTGTTAATCGACGCTTGTTTATCCCAAAAAAGAAAAAGGAGTGTGTGAAAGCCATGACAAGCGGTAAAAAGCCCGTTTTGCGGGGAATCCTGTTGATCGTCATCGTCTGCGGAATTGCTGCGGTCTGCTTCCTGACAAGGCCGAAGCCGGAACGATATACGTTCCGAATCACTATTCCGGCGGGAACCCAGGGAAGATTCGTATACTCCGAGGAAGAGTTTCGTGCGACAAAAAATACGGTCAGAATATGGCTCAACGGCGGGCTGGGGGACACGGAAGTCCTTTTAACCCCTGTGGAGGAAACCATGGAGACCGGCTATACGGCGGTTTATCTCACCCAAGGGATGCCCGCGGAATTTGACGCGGATAAGAGAATCTGGCTCAGGGTGGGCGTGAAAGCGCAGAACACGACCGACGAGGACATTACCGCATATTTGACAGTGGAAAATGCGGAGATTCGCGGCCGTAGTTCCGACGAAAATTCCCCGGACAGCATTACCTTTGAAGCGGAGATCCTTGAGATCCGCGACGGGTATTTCCTTGTAAAACCGGAAGCCGGCTGGGCGATCAACAGCGCGGCTCTGCTGGAGGTCCCCATGGAGAACATGGAGCCGTCCCCGGCGCTGCAGGTGGGAGACGTGATCGAGATCACATACGACGGCAGGATCCTTGAAACCGATCCGGGGCGGATCCATACGGTCTATCGCATCCGTATTGCGCAAAAGCCGGACGATCCCCGCGCCTATGAGAGCGGCGGAAACGTCAGAGAGCGGGAAAACGCTCCGGACGATGTGGAATGGCAGGACGGCATTTCATTTTCCGATCTTGCCCCGGGAGGGGAGATCGTATCCCCGTTTGAGATCGTTATGGAGGAAAACGACTCGTCCTTATGGCTCTCCATCACATGGGCGAGAAACGGGCAGGCGTTGGAATACGGTATCCGTTCCGAGGACGGCACGGCGTTTTTTCAGGAGAAGCAAGGGGGCTCATCCCTGCTGCTGATTGAGGAAATTCCGGCGGGAACGTATCGCTTGTATGTAAAAAACCCCGAGACATTCAACGCCCTGTCGGAAAACGAAAGCGCCGAGAGCGTTAACGTGACCGGCGCGCTGGTGTACTCTCTCGTTCCGCGGTGAGAGATCGTGCGGCCGGTATCGGCAGTCTTCCCGTGATTTTTCCGCATCGGCGCAGACTCACGGTTCAGCGCATAAAAAAGATAGCCCCTGACTGCGTTACAGAAGATTCGCAGTCAAGGGCTATCTTTCACTCTTAATATCTAACATCCTGGTTACCTCCTTTCTTCAAATTCATGACACCGCTGCTTCCCCGTGCAAATCTTCTCCCTTCTTCACTTTTCTGCCCCGCTTCGCCGGGGTCTTTCCGCATACGGCGGATGCTGTCGGAGAGCCTTTCACGCGTTTTTCGGTGTCATTTTCCCCAGACTCCAGCGATCCGGGGGGCATCATTTAGCCTCCTTTTTGTACTTTTATGATACCAGAGACCGCCGATGGAAACAAGTGACGGGATCGGAGAAAAAGCGGAACCCGCGTTGTGCATCACAATGAAATTGCCGGCGATCACGCAATTTCTCTTGACTGTTGCCGCCGGGCACTATATAGTTAAATTGTTGGGGAATGAGCCGCCGCGTCATACAAAGCATGACGCGGCGGCTCATTTTTTCAAAAAGCCTCGCAGAGCCCGCGCCCGCCGGCAGAAGATCCGGGCTCGGTCAGCCGCACTCTTTTTTCATGGCGGAATATCCGATCAGCACCGTCCATACATAGGCGCAGGTCTTGGGGATGCCATCAGCCCCAGACAAAGCACATTAAAGCCCCCCGCGCCCTTCTCGCTCCGTCCGGGCCGGACAGCGGGCCGCTTTCAAAAGCGGAAGAATCAGAATTTGCTGTACAGCACCCGGTAGAGAAACGCGGCAAAAAGATCGGGCGGCTCCCGCTCCTCCTTGTTCAGCCAGACACACACCATGCGGAAGGCGCCGAAGGTCAGAAAGTTATAGACATACGCAAGCTCCGCTTCGCTGTTGCTGCCGGAGAGCATTTTGCGCGCGCTTTCCTTCAGGCTGTCCATGGCAAACAGCTTGTGGGCGAATGCCGGGTCAACGTTGTTGTTGATGATCAGGCGGGCAAATTCCAGATTCTCCTCCAGATACCGGCAGGCGGCGGTGATGATTTTCTCCGGTTCGGTTTCATGGCGCTCGATGGCTTTTGCGATAAAGTCCAGCATATCCTTTTCCATATCGGTCAGCAGATCGAACTGACTTCCGTAATACTTATAAAATGTCGTTCGGTTCACGTCGGCTCTTTCACAAAGCTCCCGAATGGAAATGTGGTATATGTCCTGTTCCTTCAGCAGCTCGATCAGCGCGGCCTTCAGCAGGCGCTTTGTCATCGCAATGCGGCGATCCTCTTTTTTCTCCATGGCAGCCTCCTAAAAATGAATTTTTTTTAAACCCTCAACATTTCCCAACGGTGTGTTGATTTTTATTCCATACCGAAAGAACTGTCGGTTGAATAATCGACATGTGTTCATCATAATGAAACAAACGGAAAAAGTCAAGAAGGGTAATGCGCCATGAAAAAGCTTGCAGAGTTTCTTATAAACCGCCGCCGCGTTCTCACTGCCGTCATGCTTGCGCTGACGGCAGTTTGTGCCGTTCTCGCGCTGCGCGTTCCGATCAACCGGGATCGGACAAAATATCTTGCGGACAGCTCCGAAATGAAGCAGGGGCTTTCCATTATGGAGGACGTCTTCCCCGAGTCCGACGAGACGGCGTCGATCCGCGTGATGTTCGATGATCTGACCGCCGATCAGATACCCGAAATCAAAGCGCAGCTGGAAGCTATACCGAACGTAAGCGGCGTCGCGTACGAAGCCGGCAGCGAGGAATACAATAAGGACAATCACACGCTCTTCGTTGTGAACAGCCGGTACGATTACGACACCGACGAGGAGCACGCGATCGAAGCCGCTATCGAAGAGGGCTTCCCCGGCTATACGATGGCGTATGAGAATAACGATGTCCCGGCAACGGAGCTTCCGCTCTGGGTCGTCGTTCTTGCGCTGACGCTTGCCGTTATCATTTTGCTGGTCATGTCCGATTCATGGCTGGACCCCGTGCTGTTTCTCGTCACCATCGGCGTCGCCGTCGTGCTCAACATGGGAACGAACATCCTGTTTCCGTACGTCGATGAGATGACTGCAACGGTCGGGCCCATTTTGCAGCTCGTGCTCTCCATGGACTATTCCATCATTTTGATGAATCGCTACCGGCAGGAAAAGGTCACGCACAGCGACAAGGTTTCTGCCATGAAAACGGCGCTCGCCGGTTCGGTTTCCTCCATCGCCTCCAGCTCGCTTACCACGGTCGTGGGATTGCTGGCGCTCGTGTTTTTGAGCTTCAAGCTCGGGCCGGAGCTCGGCATCGTGCTGGCTAAGGGCGTATTCATCAGCATGCTCTGCGCCTTCACCGTCCTCCCCGCGATGATTCTTGCAATGGACCCGCTGCTGGAAAAGACGAGAAAAAAATCGCCGCATGTTCCGATGGCGCGCTTCTCAAGGCTCAGCTATAAGACGAGATACGCCATGCCCGCCGTTTTTGCCGCGCTTTTTATCGCTTCCTTTATATTGCAGGGCTATACGCAGATCGTCTTCACGGAGGAAAACGACGACCCGCTGGCGAATGTGTTCCCGAAGAAGAACACCGTTGCGGTGGTTTACCGCAACGAGGACGAAGCGAAAATCGACAGCGTCATCTCCGAACTGGAAAAGGACGAGCGGGTTTCCGATATTCTCGGCTATGCCAACACGCTCGGCAAGGAGATGACCGCCGAGGACATGGGCAAGGCCGTCGCCGAATTGAGCGACGATGCGGAGCCCATCGGCGATAACCTCCTCCGTATGCTCTATTTCATCGCGGAGGACGGGAAAATGCCCGTGATAACGGCGTCGGACTTTATAAATTTTGTAACCGACACCGTTCTTCCGGACAAAACCATCGGCAAGCACCTTGACGCCGCGCTGCGGGACAACGCGGAGCAGTTCCGAACGCTTGCCGACCGCACGCGCCTGACCACCGCGATTTCCGTTGACGAAATGGCGGAGCTCTTCGGCATAGACCGGGAGCGCGTCGAGAAGCTCTATCTCTACTATACGATCCAAAACGGCGTTGCGGACAGCGGCACAATGACGCTGCCGGTCTTTGTGGATTATGTGCTCAATTCCGTGGCGGCAAACGAAACCTACGGCTCGATGGTGAGCGCCTCGGCAATTGCTTCCCTCCGGCAGCTGCAAACATATACGAATACCAATACCGTTCTGGCGGCGCGCAGCGCGGCCGATCTGGCCGCGCTGATCGGGGCGGACGAGAGCACGGTGAATACCGTGTTTATTCTCGATAACGCGGGCGACGTCAGCGCGCAAACTATGAGTCTGCCCGAATTCAGTTCGTTTTTGTGCGGCAGTCTGCTGCAGGACGCGCTGTTCAGCTCATATTTTGACGATGCCGCCAAGGCGCAGGCGCAGACGATGGACGCGCTGGTGCAGCTTGCCGTGTCCGGGCAGGGGCTGCCCCCCAACCAGATGGCGCAGACGCTGGGGATGGACGCGGAAAGCGTTTCCAAGCTGTACAGCCTCTACTTTTCCGCCGATCCCGCGTTCCAGAAGGAGGCGGCCGCCATGACGATGGCGCTTACCGACTTTCTCCCGCTGCTGAAGGCCAATGCCCCCGCCGAGCAGCAGGCGCAGCTCGCCCAAACGGAGCAGCTTGTGAATCTTGCCGTTTCCGGGCAGGCGTTGGACGCGGAAACCATGGCGGGCGTGACGGGGATGACCACGGAGAATGTCGCGGGGCTTTATCTGATGAGCGGCACGGAGGCAATGACGCTTCCGGACTTTCTTTCTGCCGCGCTGACACAGACGCCCGACAACGCCGGCTTGCAGCAGATGAATCAGCTCGTACAGCTCGCTGTTTCCGGGCAGGCGCTGGACGCTTCTTCCCTTGCCTCCGTGTTCGGGATGGATACCGCGCAGGTCTGCCAGATATTCGCTCTTGTGCTGGCAGGGCAGAAAACGGTGGCTCTTGCCGATTTCTCCGCATTTCTCGTCAACTCCGTGCTGACGAACACGGCCTACGCCGGAGCTTTTTCCGAGGAGCAGGCGGTACAGCTTCGCCAGCTGGATTCCATCGCGCAGCTCGCGGTTTCCGGCACACCGCTTGACACCGGGACGCTGGCACAGCTGTTCGACACGGACACGGATACGATCACGATGGCATTCCGCCTGTACTTCGGCAGGGATATCAGCCAAAAAACAATGTCGCTGAAGGCGTTTACCGACTTTGCTCTGTCCGATCCTCTTGTTAGCGGAATGATGGACGCCTCCACGCTCGGCCGCATTCAGTTTTTGCAGGCGATTCTGAACGCCGCGATAAACGGAACGGCGTTCACCTCCGCAAGACTTGCCTCGTTCCTGGGCATGGATCCGGCGCAGACGGAACAGCTGTATATCCTCCGTATGGGGGAAAACGGCGGTACGGACTCGTGGACGATCTCTCCGCGCTCGTTTGTAGCCTTTGCCGCAACGGACGTGCTCGGCGACGCAGAGCTTGCAAAGCAGATCGATGAAAAAACCGCGGAGGAGCTTCGGCAGGGTCATACGCTGATTGAGGCCGTCGTTTCGGAAAAAGCTTACACCGCCAGCGAAATGACCGCGCTCCTTTCCTCTCTGACGGACGAGGTGACCGAAAACGAGACGGAGATCCTTTATCTCCTTTACGGAGGCGTGAATGACGCCGATCCCACGGAAAAAATGACGATTGTGGAGCTCTTTGATCTGCTCTGCGACAAAATGATGAACGACGGGCGCTTTGCAGAGTATTTCGACGGAGAAACAAAAAAGGAGATCCTCGACAGCAAGGCGGAGCTGGAGGACGCCGTCGCGCAGATGAGAGGCAAAGCCTACGCAAGAATGGTCGTCACCTCCGATTACCCGGACGAGTCTCCGGAAACGTCGGACTATGTAACCCGTATCGATACGCTCTGCCGGGAAAATCTCAGTGAATACTATCTGGTGGGCAACTCCGTTATGGTCAGTGAGATGGACCGCGCCTTTGACAGCGAATACCGGATGATCTCCCTGATCACCGCGATCTCCGTATTTCTTGTTGTGCTCATCGCGTTCCGCCATCCGATCCTTCCGCTGATCCTCACGCTTCTCGTGCAGTGCGGCGTATTTATCACCGTAACGGTCATCGGAGCCTACAGCGGCTCGATCTATTACCTTGCGCTGCTGATCGTACAGAGCATTCTCATGGGCGCAACGATCGACTACGGCATTGTGTTCTGTAATTTCTATATGGACAGTCGAAAAACCATGGACGTGACCGACGCGCTGCGCGCGGCGTACGAAGGCTCCATCCACACCATCATGACCTCCGGCTCCATCCTTGTGCTGGTGCTTGCCGCGCTCGGGATCCTTGTATCCTCGCCGATGATCTCCGATGTGAGCACCACGCTGTCCATTGGCGCGCTTGTCGCCATGCTGCTGATCCTTCTGGTTCTGCCCGGCATGACGGTTTGCTGCGACAGACTCATAAACAGAAAAAAGACCGAAGAAAAGACAAAAACGCCGTAAACCGCGGCAAAAAAAACCGGCGGCGGGAGAACGAACTCTCCTCGCCGCCGGTTTGCGTTTTTTTATTGTGCCGGAAGCTCCACGGCAAAGACGGTGCCGCGCTCCGAGCTTTCCTCCACCCGAACGGAGCCGCCGTGCAGACCGGCAATTTCCCACACCAGCGAAAGCCCGAGACCTGCGCCGCCGTATTCACGGCTGCGGGATTTGTCCACGCGGAAGAAGGGCTGGAAGATGCTCCGCCGGAATTCCTCCGGGATGCCGCTGCCGGTATCCGCCACGCGGATGTGCAGCATTTTGTCCTCCTGTGCCACGGAAATGCGCACCGACCCATCGGGGCGGTTGTACTTGACGGCGTTTTCCGCCAGATTGAAAAGCATTCGGTAGATCAGCGCGTCGCTCCCGATCATAACGCCGTCGCCCTCCCGTTCGAGCGCGATGCCGTTCTTCTCCGCCACCGGCGCGAGATCCGTGAAGATCTCCTCGATCATCGGCGCGAGCTGGATCTGCTCGTTCCGCGCCACCTGCTGCAAATTGCTCATCTCCAGCAGCGTCTTGGTCATTTGCGTCAGCCGCTCCGTCTGCTCCCGCAGCAGAGAGAGAAACTCCGCCGTCTCCGGCAGTATATCGGGATGCTCGGCGGAAAAGAGCTCCAGCTGCGCCTGCATCAGCGCCAGCGGCGTGCGCAGCTCGTGGGCGGCGTTGCCGGTAAACTGCCGCTGCGCGGCAAAGGCATTGTTCAGCCGCTCCAGCATCTGGTTGAAGGAGCGGCTGAACTGCCGGAACTCCGGCAGCACGTCCTCGTCAATCTTCATATCCGCGAGATTGTTCAGCTGCACTTTCTCCACCTGCGAGGCAAAGCTGCGCAGAGGCTTGAGCGCGCGGCCGCTGACGAAATACGCCAAAACGCCGCTCAGCACCGTCACCGCCGCCGTGATATACCAGTTCGTTGTGCAGAAGGACGTCTTCGCGCCGTGTATGACAATGGTCACATCCTCGTTCATTCCGGCAAGCTCCGGATCGAAAAACGCCGGATCGCCTTCCACGGCGGCGCTGCCGTAATCCTGAATGAAGCTGCCGATGGAGTCCATATAGTGCAGCCCGGAGGCGCAGAGCAGCAGCTTCATGGAAACGCAGGCCGCGCCGATGAGCAGCACGGTCAGCAGCGTGATGCGCCACTGCAAAGAAAGCCGCTTCATGCGTCCTCCCCTCCCATCAGATACCCCTCGCCGATGCGGTTGCGGATGGGGTCGCAGCCCAGCGCGGCGCGCAGCTTTTTGCGCAGAGCGGAGATATGCACCCGGATGGAGTTGCTGAAATTGTCCACGCTGTTGTCCCAGACGTGATCCATCAGCTCCTCCTGACTGACCGGGCGGCCCTGATGCACCATCAGATATTCCAAAATCCCCGTCTCCTTGCGGGTGAGCGTCAAGGTCTGCCCGTTGACGGCGGCGGTGCGCGAGCGCGTATCAAAGGTCAGCGCCCCGCAGGTCAATATCACATCCCGCTGCGTAAACTGCCGCAGCGTAAGACTGCGGATGCGCGCCTCCAGCTCCGCGAGATGAAAGGGCTTTGCCAGATAGTCGTTGGCCCCCGCGTCCAGCCCCTCGACCTTATCCTCCACCTCCCCGCGGGCGGAGAGGATCAGCACCTTCGTCTCCCGGTCTGCCTGCCGCAGGGTGCGCAGCACCGTCATGCCGTCCTTCCCCGGCAGATTCAGATCCAGCAGCACCAGATCGTACCGCTCCGTGCCGAGCAGCTCCAGCGCTTTTTCTCCGTCAAAGCAGTAATCCACGCTGTACGCCAGCCGCCGCAGGCTGCGCACAATGGTTTCGCACAGTGCGCGCTCATCCTCAATTACCAAAAGGTGCATCAAAAGCCTCCTGTTTCTTTTTCGTTTGATCTAATAATATCAGGAATGGATAAGATTTGTGTTAAGTTTTGATTCTTAACGGGGAATTTAACTGCCCTGCGCTATGATAGTGGCAGAAAACGGAAGGAGAGTTGTTCATGAGCCACAGAGAAAAAGCGGCCTTGCAGGTTTTCCTGCTGCTTGCCGGCGTTGCCATGGTGTGCTTCGGTGTTTGGCGGGGCGAATCGGCGGCGGTGCTGAGCAAAGCAATCAAACTATGTCTGGAGTGTGTAGGTATTGGGTAAAAAGAATTTGAGCGTCTCGCAGCTTCTGGCGCGCTTCCGGGGCTGGATACAGGCGGGGGCAACGCTGCTGACCAACCTGCACCTGCCCAACTTCCTCAAGGGCAGCCTGTATCAGGGCGCGGGGAAAACCGTCTGCGTGCCGGGGCTGAATTGCTACTCCTGCCCGGCCGCCTCCGGTGCGTGCCCCGTCGGGGCGTTTCAGGCGGTGGTGGGGTCGTCAAAGTTCAGCTTCTCTTATTATATCACAGGAATCCTCATCCTGCTCGGCGTTTTGCTCGGCCGATTGATCTGCGGCTTTTTGTGTCCCTTCGGATGGTTTCAGGAGCTGCTGCACAAGATCCCGACGAAAAAGCTCTCCACAAAAAAGCTCAAGCCGCTGACATATCTCAAATACGCCGTTTTGCTGGTCATGGTCGTTCTGCTGCCGGCGTTCCTTGTGAACGACGTGGGAATGGGCGATCCTTACTTCTGCAAGTATCTCTGCCCGCAGGGCGTGCTGGAGGGGGCGATCCCGCTGTCTCTTGCCAATGCCGGCATTCGGGCGGCGCTGGGGAAGCTGTTCACATGGAAGCTCTGCGTGCTGATTTCGGTAGTCGTGCTGAGCGTGCTCTTTTACCGCCCGTTCTGCAAATGGCTCTGCCCGCTGGGCGCGTTCTACGCCTTGCTGAACAAGGTATCGCTTTTCCAGATGAAGGTAGATGGAAACAAATGCGTCTCCTGCGGGAAATGCGCCAGAGCCTGCAAGATGGATGTGGATGTGACGAAGACGCCCAACCATACCGAGTGCATCCGCTGCGGAATGTGTGTCCGCGCCTGTCCCACAAACGCCGTGAGCTTCCGCTTTGGCTTCGGAACGGGCGAGCAGAATATATCGGGTACAATAAATCAAATAAAACAAAAAACGGAGGAAACAAAATGAACGTCAAGAAAAGTATTGCGCTGCTGCTGGCAGTGATGATGGTGCTGTCTCTGGCCGCGTGCGGCGCAAAGGGTGAGACAGGCAGCGGCGACGCCATGACCGGAGAGCCCAAAAACGCCGAGGAAGCTGTCGCCATGCACAAGGAGCTGATGGCGCAGGAAAACGCGATCCTCTCGGAAAACACCGCGCTTTGGGAAAAGGTTTTCATGGCGGCCGACAAGAGCATGACCATGCAGGAGGACGGCAAAAACTACGGTGACTTCCTGCTGGACACCATCGAATCCGCCAAGGACCAGTTTACGGCGGACGAGCTGAAGCTGATCCGCGGCGAGGCGGAAAAGATCCGCGACATTGAAAGCAAGCTCACCATGATCGAGAAAAAGTACCCCGAGGCGGCGCAGGAATCCCTTGATGGCGCCATGAGCGTGCCCGCAGACGGCAGCATGAATATCTCCGGCGACACCAGCATGCTCCCCGACAACGGCAGCATGCAGAAATTCCCCTCCTTTGTGGGCAAGGATCTGGACGGGAACGATGTGACGAGCGACGAGCTTTTTTCCAGCAGCGCCGTTACGGTTGTCAACTTCTGGTTCACCACCTGCGGCCCGTGCGTGGGTGAGCTGGGCGAACTGGAAGCGCTGAGCAAGGAGCTTGCCGAAAAGGGCGGCTCTCTCATCGGCATCAACTCCTTCACATTGGATGGCGACGAAGCGGCGATCTCTGATGCAAAGGATGTGCTGATGAAGAAGGGCGCGACCTATCAGAATGTGTACTTCGCTTCCGACAGCGAGGCCGGCATGTTCACCGCAAACATTTTCGCTTACCCCACCACCTATGTGGTTGACCGCAGCGGCAACATCGTGGGCGATCCCATCGTGGGCGCCGTCACCAGCAAGGCGCAGATGGAAACGCTGCAGAAGCTGATCGACCAGACTCTGGCCGCCGATATGGGCTGACACACGGATTTATCTCCTCAGAAAGGAGGACTTCACCATGTATCGGAGAGCATTGCCCCTTCTGCTCGCCGCGGTGCTGCTGCTGAGCGGCTGCGCTGCCGGGCAGAAGAATATGCCGAAGAAAACGGACGAGAAGGAAATGACCGGACAGTCCTCTGATATGTCCGGTGAAGGAATCATGTATATGGATACCACGGAAAACGTCATATATCTGGCGGGCGGCTGCTTCTGGGGCATGGAGCACCTGATGCAGTCCATCCCCGGCGTCATTGATGCGCAGAGCGGCTATGCCAACGGCACCTGCGAGGCGGACGCCGATTATCGGACTGTCTGCAAAGGGAACACCGGCTTCCGGGAGACCGTGCGGGTGGAGTATGACCCCGGGCAGGTGAGTCTCGACGCCCTGCTGATGGCCTACTTCTATGTGATCGACCCCACGGTGGAGAACCGGCAGGGCAACGACCGGGGCAGCCAGTATCAGACCGGCGTTTACTACACCAACGAAAGCGCAAAGGAGACGGTGGAGCGCATCGCGGAGATCGAGCGGGGACGCAGTGAAAAGTTCTTCGTGGAGATCGGCCCGCTCAAGAACTACTATCCCGCCGAGGAGTACCACCAGGACTATCTGGAGAAGAATCCGAAAGGCTACTGCCATATCCCCAAGGCCGAGATGGAACTTTTCTCCAGACTGCGCGTCGATCCGGGCGACTACCAAAAGCCCGCCGCGGAATCCATCCGGGACAAGCTGACGGAGGAGCAGTACCGCGTCACCCAGGAGAGCGGCACGGAGCGCCCCTTCAGCAATGAGTTCTGGAACCAGTTCGAGAAGGGCATCTATGTGGACATCGTCACCGGCGAGCCGCTCTTTTCCTCCACGGA
>CDZA01046964.1_pt1 | contig 11729 bp, 9 predicted proteins | sample 554881 | NCBI WGS metagenome assembly CDZA01 (sample SAMEA3182082, study PRJEB8094) | gut metagenome | biome: human; feature: gut; material: Stool; isolation source: human stools | place: Canada | collected 2012-12-04
GTCACTTCCCATCCATGTAAACCAGATTGGCAAGACATACGAATCCCTTCAAAAACGGCATTTTGAAAAGAATGGTTCAGATAACCATAGGAGATGTCACTTTCGATTTGCAACCCTGCCCCTAACGGTAAGGGTTCAAGAGTCAGCCCTATTGTGGCCCAGTAAGGGTTGGGTGGTACTTCGATCTGAATAATCTTATTGACCTTTTTTATAGGTCGTTCTTTGTAGATAGTCTTGATCTCATCAAAATGGACCTTTACGGAAAATCGTTCTTCCAGCAATGTCTGTATGATTTCCTTTTGGGTCAAACCATATAACGAGATTTCCAATTCATCACTATATGAGTTTATGGAAAAGGACAAAGACGGGTCTTCAATCCACAATGTATTCAGAGCGGATATCACCTTGCTTCTCTCTTCGGGCTTATTTGGCCGGACGGAGGATTTGAGAGCGGGATGCTGATGAGATAATCCTTGAATCAAACAAGGTTTAGCACCTAAATAATCTCCGATTCGAAAATCTTCTATATCTTCTACAATCGCGATATCATTGGCACCCACTTCATCAACATTTATCTCTCTGCCCTGATAAATAGTCTTTAGATTTTTAATCTTGATGAATTTTTCCGAATCGTTGATTCTTACAACGTCTCGAAGTCTCAGACTTCCGTCAATTATTTTAAGAAAACTTCTTTTATGCCCTTTGGGGTCATGCTCTATCTTATAGAGATAAGCTGAAAGTCTGTTTGAGACTGATGCCGGAGGAAGTATAAAAGAAGAAATGGCGTCCAACAACTCATTGATACCGATATTGAACATTGCTGATCCATGTAGCACCGGATAGACTTTGGCTTTTGCCACAAGAGCGATTATCGTATTCCAATAATCAGCCGGTGAAATTTCGCTATCCGCCAAATATCGTTCTAATATATCGTCGTCATGGTTGCATACAAATTCTTTGTATTCTTCCTTTATATATGTTTGGGAGCAAACCGGATAAACCGATCCATCGACAACAGTTTGCATAAACAGGACATCTTGCGACAGATTTGTTTTTATATCCATATACAAACGCTCCAAATTCACACCGGCACGGTCAATCTTATTGATAAATATAATTGTCGGGATTTGCAGCTTTTGTAAAGTACTGAACAGCAACTTTGTCTGCGCTTGTATGCCTTCCTTTGCGGATAAGATGAGGACTGCTCCATCAAGCATTTTGAATGTCCGCTCCACTTCCGCAATAAAATCCATGTGTCCCGGAGTGTCAATGATATTGCATTTCACTCCATTCCAGATAATAGATGTCGTAGAAGCCCGGACAGTAATTCCTCTACGTTTCTCTATATCCATAGAGTCCGTTATGGTGTCACCATTATCCACACGGCCGCACTTTTCCGTTGCTCCACTGGCAAACAGCAGATTCTCGGTTACGGAAGTTTTTCCTGCATCAATGTGAGCAAGAATTCCTAAATTTATAATATTCATTTGCACTAGTGTCCACTAAATAAATTTAAGACTTAATTCTCTTACAGTTTGTAACTTCTCGGCAGGTTTGCTTTTGCCGAGCAAATCTACGAGAGGGGTTCTGTCCAACAATGAGACAGACAAAATTCTTAACAAATCATACATTTCCATATTCAATTTCATTTTTCGTTCAACAATCGCAACCAAGCAATATGCAATGATTGCACTATACAATTGTATCTTTACAGCATTTTCGGTTGTGCCATAGAATTCCTTGACATGAAGATGTTGCTTCATCCATTTGAAGAACAACTCTACCCTCCAACGATATTTGTAAGCCAATGCAATATCCTCTGCAGAGAGGATGGAGTTATTGGTATAAAACACAAAGGTTCTGTTTCCCTCCTTATCATAAAAGGTGATTCTTCTCATTGGGGAAGAGTATTGCTTTCGTGTTTTATATCCACTAAACTGTATCGTTTGATCAGCCATCACTCCCGTTATAGGGTTGTTATATTGTTTGTCTTCAATCACTGTATATGACATACGACGTTTCTCACGAACAACAAAGAACGCCTTTATCGTATTGATGATGGTGAGTTGCTCCGTGTCCATATATGCTCTATCAAATATGTATAAAGCATCAGGCTCATAAGGTATCTCGTTCATTACCTTGGAATCATGTAAATCCGCATTGGTTATAAGAAAGAATGATGGTATGTCTGTCTTTACATCATATAAGGTATGCATCTTTACACCACCTTTGTCATGATGAAGTTTACTCCACCAAAACACATTTAGGCAAAGTGAGATGGTTGTTGAGTCAAAAGCATAGACATTACCTTCATAGAAGAAGTCTTTGTCAACTAATCCTATGCGTAAGTCTCTTGCGGTCTTGACCATATGATACGCCATGTCTTCAAATATTTTAGCCTCTCTTTGCTCATTAGCTTTGGAAAGATTACTTCTGGTAACAGATGTGCCAAATCCAAGCCTGTTGAACTTAGTCTTATGCGCATTGAGCGTAGCTATCAAGTCTCGAAGACTCTCTCGATGGGTCAACTGAGCGAATATCATCACTAGCAAATGATTCCAACAAGTATGATTGTATTCAAAATAGCTCTACGTTGCTCTAACTTTTTATTTATTTTTACTAGTAATTCCATTGGAATCGAAGACTTTAAATAGACATTAGAAATGCACTCGGTATATACGCTGTAACTACAGTTACCAATTCGTCCACAACCACTCCAACTCTTTGCTGTCCCTGCCACCTTGCAACTCTTCCAATCACTCCCTTGAATGCACCATCAATCACCTTTACCAACTGTCCTTTCTCGAACTTTGGCACTTCGACTAATGACACGATGGTATTGTCCGCATCGGCAGCACAGATGATTTTGAGACTTTCCATCTGACAGTCTGGAACTATCAAAGGAGTCTTGTCAATTCTGCGCCCAACGTGGACGTGGCGATAATAAAAGCGGAGAAATGGGAGGTTTACATTGTCGTAAACAAAAGATTTGAGTTGTTCTTCTGTCCCGTAGGCAAAGAAGATGTTCGGTAAACGTGACTCAGTAACAACTTTGCGCTTACCTTTTATAAGTTTTACAGTATCTGTAGTAGGATAGAAAGCCGTGATGCCTTTGGCTGTCATATAGTCGTATGCTTTTTTCTCTCTACCATAAGTGGTGCGTAAAGCATACCAATGAGGAATTTCTTCCTCTTTTTGTACTTTAGACTTACTTAATATATGGACACTTCTGGTGGACACCCCTGTTTGTGAGCTCTCAGCGGAAACAGTGCTTTGAGCTTCGGGGAGGGCGTTGGAGGTAAGTCCAGCGCAAGGAGGGAATTCACCACCTCCTGAGGTGTGTACATCTTCTGATGTCCATTCATCGACTTTCATATCGGTGCTAACTTTTTTCTAGACAGAAATCCGTTAAATTGCGACAGAAAAAAAAAGCGTGGAATCGTCCTGTTGTCCATTCCACCCTCTGAGGCTCTTGCAATTGCCTATCATAGTTGAACAGACAACGTCAGAGCCCACGCCGATATGAAAATCATGTCCGTAAAGAGACCTATATAACACATTTGACCGCACCCGAAAGGGTACAATCCATGCTTACAGGTCTCCACGGGATTGATATAATCACACCCGGGACATCTACCGTTGACTATATTCAAGACTATGATTAACTGTGAATTTGCAAGATTACAGAGAGTCTTAAACACAGCGTCGATAAACGCCTTCCATTATGTCTGGATTGTCTTCCCACCCAAAGCCCGCTTTCGTATAGATATGTCATGGTTGACTTCACTACACTCAGCACGGCGTAGGCTGCCGACTCGGTTATCATGAAAGAACTCGTCTTACAGCGACAACTGCGGTCTGGCTATACAATCCGGCTACAAAAATACGAAAATTTATTGAGAAAAGACAAGAAATGACAGGAAATATAAATACTACAACACAAATTTAAGACTATTTAAGTCTATTTGCTTTAATATCTCGGAATTTTTGTATATACGAATACTGTTCTTATGCAATTTTTGTATGTTATTAGGCCAATATACTTGAAGTGCCGATGAAGTATAACTTCGATAGGCAACGCAGAACTACTTCGATGCCCAATGGAGTATTATCGTATTTTTATGGGATGTATAACAGTTGAAGTTCTGTCATTCTTCGCCTTTTGATGGACGGAATGCATTTGTCTCTCCATCTGCAAAAGTCAAGGTAATCTTTTTCTATGTCACGCAATCCTTGTTCAATCTTTTGCAAGAGACGGCTCTTTGGAAATCTTTTGTTCCCTAATATCTTATAAGGTCCGACATTGTAGGCAAGTACGGCAAGGATTAATGAGTCCTTGCCATACTTGCGGAACATGGCGCATAACTTGGTGAGGTCTGAGCGCAACAAGGAATCGGCTTGCAGATAAGTGAGGTTCTTCTTGAACTTTTCATGTGGCAATATCCGATGTCCCCATCCGATATAGGGATAATTGCGCTTAATATCGTGCCATCCCTCGTAATACTTGATGCACCGCACAGCTCGCTCAAAGGGTGGCAAAGCAAAGATGCCCAAGTCGTTTTGGCTTGGGCTATCGTTTGTAGGTGTTTTGTTCTGTGCCACGATGCTTTGGCACAGAAACAAGAGCATTAGGGTAATATATGTCCTTATCTTTTTCGTCATGGATGTTGTTTTTGTTTTACTTTTGGAGTGTCATTGACTTGTCACTTGGCGTTCTTCTTATTGAATATCTCTGCTATCATGGCTTTCACATCCTCACCAACTTGCACGAAGTTCTTATAGAGGATGCGCTCACGCTCGTCACGGCTTTTGAAGGTGTAGAACTTGGGCAGTGGCATATACTCGCTTTCTTCTTTCTTGATGTCTGCCATATTAAAGTCGGTCTTGCAATAGAACTTACTGGTCTTGAACTCATCGCTCTCCTGTATGTTCATACTACCATTCATGCCGGTCTTGGTTGCCACAAAGTCCCTTGCCGTCTGACCGCAGATCCATCCTGTCGGCATGTCCGAGATTTTACTGGCTGGTACAAGACTGTCCATATTCTCATTCAGGTTGATGCTCGTCTTGTCTCTATCGATGGTCACGCCTTTCTTCAGTTGCACCACCTTTCCGAAAATGTCGGAGGATAGCCATTCCAGGGTTTCCTTGCTTCGTGCCGAACCGCTCACCACATTGCCTACGGTGGTGATAATCTTTTGCATACCCACCTTCCCGTAGTCGGCTTCCAACTGGGGCAGTTCCTGGAATCCCAAAGCTACGCTCACCTTGTTGCTTCGGGCTGTACCTATCAGTCGGTCTATCTTATGGAAGTAAAGTGTAGGCAACTCGTCCACGATAATGCTCACTGGGATGTTCTTGCCTTGCCCTGTGTTCACTCGTGTCACCAGTCGGTTGAGGATTAGGGCGTTCAATGCTCCAATGATGCTCTCCATTTCTGGGTCGTTGGCTATCAGCAGATAGCTTGGGTTCTTCGGGTCACTGACCTTCAGATCAAAGTCATCACCGTCCTTGTGGAATATCCAATAGCTTTCCTTGGTGGCAAGACGTGAAGTATAGACACGCAGTGTACCTATCATACCCTCCAACTGCTCCATTGCCTTGTTCTTCAAGGCGGTCTGGAACGGTCCCAATAAGGGTGCTACCTCATTGTCGGTCTCCAGCACATTGAAGATGGTCTGGTAACTTTCGTTCAGGAAGCTGAGGATATGAGGCATGTCGCTGTACTTGCCCAACCAGTAAGCTGGCTCCTCTTCTTCTCCTGCATGGTTAAACACCTTTCCGGTCGGCTTCATCTGCATGGTCTTCGGGTCAAGTATTTTCTCCGCTATCAGCATCTTGCCGTCCTTGTCGTATGGCTCTTTGCCATAGTTGATGAAGAAGTAGATACAGGCGGCGAGGAAGTTGACGGCTGAGGTCTGGAAGAACTGGTCGCTGCCGCCACCGCCTTCTTTCTTGCCTTTTTGCAGTGATTCTAGCAGTGTCTCTGCTGTCTCACTCGCTGCTGCCAAGTTATTGATATACTTCTGTTGTATCGGGTTCACTCGCTTGGAGTATTCCACATCCACAAAGTTGATGATATTGAACTTACAGCCTTCTGGCAGTTTGCCCAACTGTTGGTTCTTCTTGTAGTGATAGTACAGTTTGGTTGCCAAGGTAGGAAACTTGTAGTCATAAACGACCATGGCAAAGCCTTTTGCACTGTGCTGACGGATAAACGGCTCGATGATGGAGAATGTCTTACCGCTACCAGGCGTACCCACTACCCAGGTGCCTCGGAAAGGGTTCACGATGTTTACCCATCCTTTGCGGAATTTACCCTTATAGTAGTAGCGCATAGGGATATTCACGCTGTACTTGTTGTATTCTTCCTTCTGGCATTGCTCAAAACTCTCGTTTTCAAAATTGAAACGGTCTTTCATCAGTCCTTCCTTCAAGAACTTCGAGATGTTGTCCAAGGCAACATGCACCAGCACCGTTCCGATAATGGTTGCCACCATATATAGAATGATGTTCAATCTTAGGGCATAGATACGAGTGTCCATCGTATAGCCGAAGAGCCACACGGACAGTACCAGCAGTCCCACGCCACTCACCAGTGGGTACAGCACCTGTCTTCGGGCATCAAATTCCAAGTGTTTCTTGTTTCTCGTGCCAACACAGGTGATGCACACCAAGAGGAATGTCACCACCTTGCTATACACCAAGTTCCCGTCATGGTAGATAAACCACTGCTTGATACGGTCGTGCAGGTCACACACCACACCGCCAAAGCCGTCTATCGCCCTTGGGTCTATGGCATACTCAAAGAACTCCATCAACACGGATATGTAGATGACTGCCCTGAATATCTTGTAAAATCCTTGTAACTCCTTGCTTTCTTCCATGCTATTTCAGAAAAATCGGATTGAAAGAGTCGGCTGACAGCACATCGCTGTAGTTTATCTTCAGTGATATGGTGCGACCGCTAATTTGGTTCTCCGTCATCTCTATTGTCAACTGCTTGTCATTCGGGAATGTCATTTTCCGAATGACTATCACATTGCGGTAGCCATAGCGGAAACGCTTGGTCTGCTCCAACGTGAAGACTGGATGCAACTCTACCATCTGTGAGTTGGTTGCCTTGGCGGTCTTCTTATCCGTCAGCTTCAATCGTATTTGGTCTATATCAAATGGTATATGCGTCTTGTTCTCTACCGAGAAGTCCAAAAAGAAATAGTCACCTGACGAATAGATATTATTCAGTCTCATCACCATTTTATGGGCTTTGGTCTTCACGTTATTCACATGGGCTTCCGAACTCCAAATCTGACGAGCATATCGAGCCATGTCAGTAGAGGACAAGGTTACCGCAGGATTGTTATAGGCATTCTTTTCTATCTGTTGTATCTCCTTATCCGTCACTGCCTCTTGCAGTCTGGTGGTATAGAGTAGCGCATATTGGGTGCGATAGCGTTCCGTCACAATGGTCACGATGGCAAGCACTTCACCATCTTCATGCAGTCCCTCCTTGGGCTTCAGTCGTACGGTATTGTTGATGGGTTGGTCTCCTGCTATCTTGTCGGTGGATATATCCACAAAGCGGATGGGTTCGCTTGCCGTAATGACTGTAGTCACTTGCTCGTTCACGGTCAGTTGTTCCATCTCCTGGTAGGTGCAGGGCTGATAGCTCTCCGCACAGGTCTGTTGTGCCATCATCGGAGTGGCACTTATCGCACACATCATCAGTGTGCCAATGGTCTTCTTGATATTCATATGGGTGTAATGTTTTCTTTGTCGTGTTTAATGTTTACTTACTCTTGGTATCTTTGCTGTTTATTAAGTACACAAAGGTTCCGTATTTCAACTTTACCTTGTTCTTCTTGATAGCCTTGCCTATGGCATTGCTTGTTTTCTGATAGGCATTCTGCATGGTCTGCATGCCCCATTGTGAAAAACTGCTGCCAGTATTGGTGGTATTCATATCCACATTCCCGGTCACGGCTCCGCTTGCCACATCCTTGGTGGTCTCTCTAAACTGGCTGCTTGGCACATACAAGCCTTCCATGCCGTCTGTGTCATAGAGTGACAGGTTGATTTTCACTATCTCGTCATCCACCAGCACGCTTTTCACCGTTCCTTTCACTCGTTGCGAACTGAAACCGCTCATGGTGGCATACAGGTATGCGCCTTTCTTCACTATCATCTCACCGATTTCCACATCATCTAACAGTCTCAAACGTACACGGCTTCCATCCACGGCTTTCACATTCTCGTCAATGATAGCCTTTATCAGGGTCGGCTCTTTCTCATTCACTGCCAATGTATTGAAGTAATCCGATGATGTCTTCACCTTTTTCACCACTTCACTTGGCTTGTCATTCTCGTCTGCTTCCTTTCGGGCATTTTCATTCACTTTGATCTTGCCTTCAATGTTGATACCGCCCTTGGCTGTAGCTGTTGTTTCATCGGATGCTGTTGTTGAAGACGATGAGTTCTGTTGCGTGGCTTGCTGTCCCTTCAGCCTTGCTTCGGCAAGTGCCTTGTTCAGCTCTGCCAACGCCTCGTTCTCTCTTTGTCGCTCATGGGCTTCTTGCGCTTCTCTCGTTTTCTCCAGTTCAGCTTGCCTCTTGGCTTCGGCATCCAACTGTTGCAGTTCTGCATCCGAATACTTGCTTTGGTATTCTTCTTTTTCTTGCTCATTGTCTCGGTCTATATTCTCCACGGCACTATGGTCTTCTATCTTGCCGTAGGCGTTCAACATGTTCTCATACTTGCCTCCAATACCGTCACCGCCCTTGATATGAGCTTGTGGAAGGTTCGGATTCAGATATTCCGTGGTCTGCATATTGGCATCCTTCTTCTCCGCCACCTTGGTATCAAAGAGGTCGAAGATAAAGTAGGATGCACCGAGCAGTGGAAGATAGACAATCGCAGGTAGCATGTACTTGGGTTGTCTGAAATTGATTCTTTCTGTCAGCTTCATCGTTTTTTGTCTTTATGAGGATGGCGTGCATCCTCATTGGTTCTTACTATGTTCTTTGCATTCCCCATATTCTGATGGCGAGCCTTTATCAAAGAGTCCTGCCGCTCCGTAGCAGTGCGTCGCTCTCCCTGATAGTGATAAGCTCTTGCCATGCGATAGATGTTGAAACTGAAGCTCACACCCACAAAACCGAACACGATGACCAGGAACAGTGTCTTATGCAAGTCGGCAAATTTCTGCACATGGGCTGCCGCCTTGTCAATTCTGCACATCCTGGCAAACTTTCTTCCAGCTCTCACGTCTCGCTCATAGCGTTCCTTGTATTTTGGGTCGTCCTTGTCGGGCATCTTCTCCCCAATGAGCATCTGCTTAAATCCTTTTGTATTCATCGTTATTTCTTTTTTTACCTTTTTACTTCTTTACCCTTTTACCTTCAATAGTTGCTCTTCGTCTTCTGGTCAATATCCTTGTTGAGCAAGGTTCGCCAGTTCACTATCAGCAATCCATGTGGGTTGTTGTCAGTTCTCGGCACTCGTTTCAGTTGTCCTGCCGTCACCAGTTCACGGGTCAGCACATTGGTTCTGCGCTCGATGCGCTGTCTGCCGTAGTAGGTAAACTCCATCTTCTCCTTGTTGAACTTGATACTGTCACAGAAGATGCTGAACACGGCACTTGTTCCCATGATGTTGGAGTAGAAACCCTTTTCTTTCAGCGTATTGTACTGCGCCAATCCAGTCTCATCCACCAAATACATGGCTTTCTCCATGGTGTATTTGATGTACTTGTCATCTGGTGCCAATGTGAAAAAGTAGTGATGGAACATCTCGATATGACTCTTTGCTTCCACATCCAGTGTCTCATCCATCGTCGTGCGCTGTACCAGGATTGGCACATTACCGTCCAGCACATAGATTTTGTTCTGTGCATCCACCACCATATTCTTCGCCGTCCAAATGCTACTGATACTTATCAGCACGCACCCAACCAGAAACAGGCTACAGATGATAGTCACCAACTTCACCTTATTCTCTAAATTCTTGATTACCATTGCTATTTCGTTATTTACCTTTTTACTCTTTTACCTTTTTACCTTTAATGAACAACATGGGCAAGTGTTCCCTGTGCCGACATTTTGGCTTGCTGTGCCACACCCTCACCGAAGTTTCTGGTAGAGAATGCGGTATCGCCCTCTGGTATCATCCATGCCGCAAGGTCTGGAACTAAGTTCAGACACTTCAACGCAACGATACTTGCTGCCATCAGATACCCTGCCGAGAAGAACGAGTTCTGCAAATATGCCGCCATCGTCTGCTCACTGGCGGTGATAGCCGTCAGGTTCTCCACCTGTATGCAGAGCACGATGTCGAAGAGCAATAGCACGTAGAAGCCCACGAAGTAGAGCATGGCTCCATAGAAATGCACGGTCAGATACCTTGTCAGCCACTTCGCCCAACTGCTTTCCCATTTCGGCAGTAGCGAGAACGCCCATTGTATCGGTCCAAATATCGTCAGCATTCCCAACAGTATCTGTTGACAATAGATGGTGCTCCACCAACCGATACGGAAGACAATCAATGCTATCAGCATTACTATCTTGTCGATGTTCACTACGGCTCCTGCAGTCAGTGAGGTAAACCACAGCTTGGCTGCGTCCTTTTCCATATTGGTCACTTCATCCACACCTGTCTGCTCCATGGTCGATTCCACCAGATTCGGGTCTGTTGTTCCCTTATGGGCAATGTCTGCCTGAGCTTGTACGTTGGTGTACATCGTGTCTCTGGTATAGATAAGCTGCTGAACTTCCGTAAACTTGTCCTCTATCTGTGTGGCTTCCGCCTCATAAAGGTCATGGGTATAACTTCCGATGGAGTTTGGAATGTAACTCAGGAAGTCCAATACGCACCAACTGCTACCACTATTTGTCATACCAGTATCGGCTGGTGGGTACCACCAACAGAGGATGATGCTTATCACCAGTGGCTTGAATAGTTTCATCACATCCAGTGGCTCATGCTTCACCATCATCTTGTAAGCCATGTTCGCTGCCACCACGATGGAGAAGAGGGCTGCGAGTGCCATACACATCTGGACAACCCACCAAAAAGGTCCGTTTGAGCCTGTAAAAGTAGCGTCGCACAGGAACTCGTTGGTCTGGAAAATCACGTCATCAATCTCTTCTTCCAAGATATTGATGCCGAAGTCGGATAATATGCTACTGTTGTCTGCCATAACTCCTTATCTGTTTATTTTCAAATCATTGTCATCCTCATTCGAGCCGTTATTACTGCCAGAAGATGTGTTGTTTCTCACTGCCATTCCTGCCTCTCGCCATTTGCTGGATGCACTGCTGATGATACTTCGTTTGTTGGCGGTCTGGTAGTTGCCGTTTGCTGTCAACAATTCCTTGGTCTTGCTGGCATTCGACATCTGCACCAGTTGCTTCACAAGTGTCTCGTTCTGTTTTGCCACATCTGCATAAATCTGTAGGTACATCTTCTTACGCTTGGCATTGGGCATATAGGCATCCTTGGTGGCTTTGATGGCTGTCTCATAGACATGATAGTATTCTGTCCAGCGTTGCTTGTCACCGATGGATCCGCCTACAGGCAGGATGCGGTCGATGTTGCTCTTGAAGGCATTCATCTTGCTGTTGATTTTGCTTCCTTCCACTTTCCAGGCGAGGTCAATCTGACGGTCTGCCATATTCAACGCCTCAATCTCTGCTCTTTTGGTCAGGGCAGAGTCGATGGCTTCGGCATATTCC
>CDZA01065855.1_pt1 | contig 11721 bp, 8 predicted proteins | sample 554881 | NCBI WGS metagenome assembly CDZA01 (sample SAMEA3182082, study PRJEB8094) | gut metagenome | biome: human; feature: gut; material: Stool; isolation source: human stools | place: Canada | collected 2012-12-04
GACTTATGCTGTTATAGCTCAGTCGGTAGAGCGCATCCTTGGTAAGGATGAGGTCCCCAGTTCGAATCTGGGTAACAGCTCCAAAAAAGCCTGTAATCGTTGCGATTACAGGCTTTTTTATATTTTCTGAACCAGTTCGATGCAGCAATCGATCAAGCTTGCCCGGACGGTTTTTTGGGTGTTCCAACCGCGGGGATTCCACGCCGTGCCGCTCACATCATCCCCAACATACAGGAGTTGTACGAGCGGAATATTATAGTACTTTGCTACAGCAAAAAATGCTGCCGTTTCCATCTCGACCGTCACGCAGCCCTCGTCCCTCCGGCGCGCGATCATCTCGGGTGTTTCGCGGTACATGGCATCCGTCGTCCATGTTTTTCCAAGCACAAACGGCACTCCCATCTCGGACAACGCCCTCTGCGCTTTTTCCAGCACTTCTTTATGACACGAGATTTCCCGTGAAGGGGCAATGTAGTGAAATGATGTTCCCTCGTCCCGTATGGCCGAAGCTGGGAGAATGATCTCGCCAAGCGTGCTCCCCTGTGTCAGTGCCCCTGCAGCGCCGCATACCACAAACGTTTCGCATCCCATGGCATGCAGCTCTTCGATCGTTCCGGCGGCACCGGGTGCCGTGCTGAACGGCATGGTAATGCAAAGAGGGTTCTCTCCGTTTTCATATTTGTAGATCGGTATATCGAGAACCTCCGAGTGAAGTTGGCCGATCACAGGCAGTTTGTGCTCCCCTGCGAATTTTTCCAGTTCTTTCCGAAAAAATGTAATAATGCATTTTTTCGGAAGACATTTATCCAGAAAATCTGTTGGGTGAATAATTGGATCTCTGGCGGTATCGTATTCGCAGACGGGATATTCATGTGTGATTATCATGTCATCTTTTTCCCCCTATGTATTGCATAAGCGATTAAGATCATTTTATCATTGCCTCGCGTTTATTGCAATCCGCGGTCAAACGCCGCCCGAAGCGTGCCCATGCTTGACAGCGCCCCTTGCCGGGGATACACTGATGACATCACCGGCAGGAGGAAAACCTATGCCCCTCACAGAGAAAAACCCGCTCAGCTCCAACGCCATAAAGCTCATTGCCATCGCCGCGATGACCGTCGATCACATCGCATGGGCGGTGTTTCCGGGGTATCCGAAGGAGTTTCTCCCCCTGCTCATGCATCTCATCGGGCGCATCACCTGCCCGATCATGTGCTACTGCATCGCCGAGGGGTATCACTACACGCGGAACATCCGCAAGTATACCGCGCGGCTCTTCATTTTCGCGCTGATCTCGCATTTCTGCTACATATATTCCTCGCACGATTTCATCGACTGGCGCTCCTTTATTCCGTTTTATTACGGCGGCGCGCTAAACCAGACGAGCGTTATGTGGTCGCTCGCGTGGGGTCTTGTGATGCTGCGCGTCGCGGAAAGCAAAAAGATCACGTCCGGCGCGGTGCGGGTTCTGCTCATTCTGCTCATCTGCCTTGTGAGCTTCCCGAGCGACTGGAGCTGCATTGCCTCGCTCTGCGTCATGGCGTTCGGCACAAACCGCGGCGAGCTCAAAAAGCAGGGCTTCTGGCTTCTTTTCTATGTCGCGCTCTATGCGGTCGTATATTTCTTTGCCATCGACCGCGTGTACGGCATTTTGCAGATGGGCGTTGCGCTCTCGCTGCCGGTTTTGCGGCTCTATAACGGGCAGCGCGGCAAAAATCCCGCCGTGAACCGGTTTATGAAATGGTTCTTCTATCTCTATTACCCCGCGCATCTGCTCCTTATCGGTCTGCTGATCCACGTCTGATCGGGGGACTATAAAAAAGAGAGTTTGGGAGGTATTTACGATGGATATAAACGCGCTTTACCGGCTGTGGCTGGAAAAGGCCGCCGGACACCCGGCGCTCCGCGATGAGCTGGAAGCCATCCGCGGCGACGATGCCGCCATCGAGGACCGGTTTTACCGTGAGCTGGAATTCGGCACCGGCGGACTGCGCGGCGTGCTCGGCGCAGGCACGAACCGCATGAACGTTTTCACCGCCGGCAAGGCCACGCAGGGCTATGCCAATTATCTCAAGGCGCATTTTGCCGCCCCCTCCGTCGCCATCGCTTATGACAGCCGCATCAACTCCCGTCTTTTTGCCGAGACCGCGGCGGGTGTTTTTGCCGCAACCGGCATTCGCGTGCACATTTATCCCCGCCTGATGCCGACGCCCTCGCTCTCTTTCGCGGTGCGCGATCTTCGCTGCGATGGCGGCGTTGTCGTCACGGCAAGTCACAACCCCGCCAAATATAACGGCTACAAGGTCTACGGTGCGGACGGCTGCCAGATCACAACGGAGGCCGCCGCTGCCATTCAGTCAGAAATTGACCGCGTGGATCCCTTTGCGGATGTCCATACTCTCGATTTTGCCGAAGGGCTCACCTCCGGCATCATCGCCTATATTGGCGAGGACACCGTGGAGCGGTATCTCGCCGCGGTATCGGCAGCGTCGCTCCTGTCGGAGGACGTTTCGCGCAGCGCCTCCATCGTATACACGCCGCTCAACGGAACAGGCATTTCCTGCGTGCCGCGCTGCCTTCGCGCGCACGGCTTTGCGAACATCACCATCCCGCCGGAGCAGGCGGAGCCGGACGGAAATTTTCCAACGTGCCCCTACCCCAACCCGGAGATCCGCGAAGCGCTCTCCGTCGGACTGCGTCTGGCGGAGGAAACGGGTAGCGAGCTGCTGCTCGCCACGGATCCGGACTGCGACCGCGTCGGCGCGGCGGTGAAGACCGCCGCGGGCTGCCGGCTCATCACCGGCAACGAAATGGGCGTGCTGCTGCTCGACTTTGTCTGCCGGATGCGCCGGGCGAACGGCACGATGCCGGAACGCCCCGTGGCGGTAAAAACCATCGTCACAACGCCCATGGCAGAAAAGGTCGCCGCGCATTACGGCGTGGAGCTGCGGAACGTGCTGACCGGGTTCAAATTCATCGGCGAGCAGATCGGGCTTCTTGAAAAAGACGGCGAGGCCGATCGCTATATTTTCGGCTTTGAGGAGAGCTACGGCTATCTGAGCGGCAGCTTTGTGCGCGATAAGGACGCGGTGAATGCCTCGCTTCTCATCTGCGAGATGTTCGTCTGGTATAAATCGCAGGGCAAAACGCTCGCGGACGCACTGGAAGCGCTGTACACGCAATACGGCTTTTATGAAGCGAAGCTCCTGTCCTTCACGTTTGAGGGTTCCGCGGGCTTCGCGCATATGACGGAGCTGCTCGACTCTTTCCGTCTCTCGCCCCCGGCGGAGCTGGCGGGCGAAGCCGTGCGGCAGGTTATCGACTACGACCGGGACGAAACAGGGCTTCCGCGCTCCAATGTGCTGCGCTTTATTCTCGACGGCGGCGAAGTTGTTGTGCGTCCCTCCGGCACGGAGCCGAAGCTCAAGATCTATCTCACCGCCACCCGGGAAAGCCGGGAGAAGAGCCGCGCCATGCTTGCCTTGCTCGAAAAGCGGCTTACCGATTGGGCAAAATAAAAGGAGTGTCTATGGCAACATCCAAAGAGTACATAGAATTTGTCTGCGAACAGCTTGACGGGATCGAGAACGTCACCTATAGGAAAATGTTCGGCGAATACATGGTGTATGTCAACGCCAAGCCCCTTCTGATCGTGTGCGACAATACCGTCATGGTGAAAAAAGCGCCGGAGCTCGCCTCTCTTATGGAAGGCGCGCCCGACGGCATTCCCTATGAGGGCGCCAAGGTGCATTATATTCTCGACATCGAAAACCGGGAACTCGTCCGCAGCGTGATTGCAGTTCTGGAGCCGATCACGCCGCTGCCGAAAAAGCGCGCGAAAAAGAAAGCCGAATAATTGCAGAAATCGCCCCGCGGCTGACGAGCCGCGGGGCGATCTTCGTTTAACAAGGATTTTACAAAAAAACCGTAGCGCATTTAACATTCGTTCTGCTACGCTGATTTTGTAAATCAAATATCAGGAAAAGGATAATTTATGGACATTTTTGACACGCTTACGATGCTCGGCGGCCTGGCGCTGTTCCTCTTCGGTATGAGTCTGATGGGGCAGGCGCTCGAACGGCGCGCCGGCGGAAAGCTCCGCTCCCTGCTCGACAAAATGACCGGAAAGCCCATCGCCGGTTTTCTCACCGGTCTCGGCGTGACCGCCGTGATCCAGAGCTCTTCCGCAACGACCGTTATGGTCGTCGGCTTTGTAAACTCCGGACTGATGACGCTGCGCCAGTCGATCAGCGTCATTATGGGCGCAAACGTCGGCACGACCGTGACGGCGTGGCTTTTGAGTCTCGGCGACATTGACGGCACGAGCGTGCTCGTCCGCCTCCTCAAGCCGACCTCCTTTACCCCGATCCTCGCCGTGATCGGCATCGTCCTCTATCTTTTCTGCAAAAGCAGCCGCAAAAAGGATTCCGGCGTCATCCTGCTCGGCTTCGCCACGCTGATGTTCGGCATGGAGACGATGAGCGGCGCGGTATCGGGGCTGCGCAATGACCCGGTGTTCGTTAATCTCTTCCTTGCGTTCAAAAACCCGCTGCTTGGCGTGGTGGCCGGTGCGGTGCTCACGGGCATCATCCAGTCGAGCTCGGCTTCGGTCGGCATTTTGCAGGCGCTCTCCGCCACCGGCGCGGTGAGCTACGCCGCAGCGATCCCCATCATCATGGGCCAGAACATCGGCACGACCGTGACGGCGCTCCTCTCCTCCATCGGCACGAACAAAAACGCGCGCCGCGCCGCCGTGGTGCATCTGATGTTCAACGTTATCGGCGTTGTCGTCCTGCTTTCGGTGTTCACCGTAGTGCGCGCAGCGCTCGCCCCGGCGCTGCTCGACGAGGCCGCGACCCGCTCCGGCATCGCCATTGCCCATTCGGCCTTCAACCTTCTCTGCACCGCCTTGCTCCTGCCCGCCGGGGGACTGCTTGAAAAGCTCGCCATCCGGATCGTGCCGGACAGCGGCGAGAAGGAACAGCGCGTGGAGCTGGACGAGCGCCTGCTCGCAACACCGGCGCTGGCGCTCTCCCGGAGCCGCGCCGTTGCCGCAGACATGGCCGAGCACGCCGTGCGCGCACTGAAGGATTCCCTCACTGCGATCGACAGCTACTCCCCCGCTCTCGCCGAGAGGATCCGGCAGGACGAGGAGCTGTGCGACCATTACGAGGACATTCTCAGCACCTATCTCGTAAAGCTCAGCGCCGAGCAGATGGGCACCGCGGAAAGCGAAGAGGCCGCCGCTCTTTTGAAATCCATCGGCGATTTTGAGCGCATCTCCGACCACGCCGTCAACACGCTCGAATCCGCCGAGGAGCTGCGCGACAAGAATCTCACATTCTCTCCGAGCGCCGTCGCCGAATTTTCGGTGCTCTCCGGGGCGGCCAGTGAAATTCTCGATCTTTCCCTTGCGTGCTTCGAGAAGAACGACAGCTCCATCGCCGCCGAGGTCGAGCCGCTCGAGCAGGTCATCGATCAGCTCAAGGAATCGATGCGCACGCGCCACATCCGGCGTCTGCAGCAGGGCGGGTGCAGCATTGAGCTTGGCTTCATTCTCTCCGATCTTCTCACCGGTCTCGAGCGCACGTCCGACCACTGCTCCAATATTGCCGGGTGCGTCATCGATACGGCGCAGCACAATCTCAACCTTCACGAGTCGCTGCGCGCCACGCGTCTTGAGAGCTCCGACTTCATCCGCGAATTTAACCGCTACGCCCGCAAATACGCGCTCCCCGCGTCCGCGGCGGTCACAGACTGACTTTGTACTTTCTCTCACTCCGGCAGCGTCGTTTTGTCCTTGTGACGGCGGCGCTGCTTCTTTTTCGCGGATATTCGACGGGTTTCCCCTTGCATTTATTCCTATCTTAATGGTATACTTATAATTGATATGTTTCCAAAGGAAGTGGTTCCCATCGCTATCACAAGTGCCAGTCTGCCCGCCAAACGGCGGATCCTCACCGTATGCGTAAAGCTGTTTCTGGAAAAGGGCTACAAGAGAACGACCGTCGCCGAGATCGTACAGAAGGCGGATGTTTCCAACAGCACGTTCCAGAATATTTTCCGCGCCAAGGACGGCGTGCTCACCGAGCTCGTCGAGTTCATGTTCGACAACCAGTTCGGCATGGCCCGGCGCATTACCGACGCGGATCTTCCGCCGGTATTCGTCTATGCCGTGGAGACCGCCATCCAGCTCACGCTCACGGAGCTCAACGAGAACCTGCGTGAGATCTACATCGAAGCCTACACGCAGAACGAAGCCTCGGAGTACATCTTCCGCCAGACGGCGAAGGAGCTACACGCCATTTTCGGCTCCTACCATCCCGAAATGACCGAGCGCGATTTTTATATCATGGAGCTCGGCTCCGCGGGCATCATGCGCGGGTACATGGCGCATCCCTGCTCGGAGGACTTCCCGCTTGAGGAAAAGCTCGACGCCTTCTTCCGGCTGAGTCTGGGCGGCTACGGCGTCCCGGCGGAGGAGATCGAGCGTGTCGTGCAGAAGATCCGCTCGCTCGACATCCGCGCCATTGCGCAGGGCGTCATGCAGCAGCTCTTCCACGCGCTGGAAATGCGCTACGCCTTTACTCTCGGCACGCCCGAGGCCTGATATATGTAAAGCCCTGCAGAGTTTGCACCTATGGGCGCATGCTCTGCGAGGCTTCTTCAATAGACGAAAACCGGCCGGACGAAAGCCTTCGTCCGGCCGGTGTACTTTTACTGCAAGTTTTCGCGGATATAGTCCCCGCAGCGCTTGTATACGGCAAACAGCGATTTGTCGCACTCAGGATACAGATAGGCGATCAGCTCGCCGATCTCGCGGAGGAGCTGCGCCGGTTCCATGCCGCAGGAAGCACGGAACTGTTCCGCGCTCACCGCCGTCAGCTGGTGTGCCAGAGCATTTCGGCACTTCTCGTTCATGGCTTCACAGTTTTCCAGCAGCTTCCGGAAATTTTCCAGAATATCCGGCAGCCCAGTCAATATTCGATTGCACAGCATAATGCTCACATCGCACTCCCGCAGCACTCCGGAAAAAGACTGTAAAATACTCTGATATACCTCTGGCAGAGAACATTCCAGCATTTCCGGGATAATGCGCGGGCGATTGGAGTACGGGCGGCTGATAACCTCCTCCAGCCGCAATCCACGAGATTCCATGCTTTTCTGGATAAGGCGAAGCTGAAGGCGGACCACCAGCGGATTTAGCCGGAGGATCAGCTCTTCGTACTGCCGCCGGTGCAGACGGTTGAGCAGGACAAGGTATACCTCGCTCACCTCGTCAAAATCGCTTCTCCCGACCGCTGCCCGCCGCGGGTACAGAGAAAACGGCAGTTTGAGATTCTGCGCGCGGTTACGCGCCGTTTCATAGTCCAGCCGGTCCCGCGCCTCAAGATGCCCGACAAGCGCTTTTACCGAGTCCGGCATGCTGTTTTTCATGGCATACACGGCGGCATAATCCCGCTGCTCCAAAAGCGTGAGGATCTGCTCTCTCGCCTGCTGTCTCCGCAGATGCAGCATGGCCGGCACAGTGCAGCGGTCGCGCGCGTCCGGCAGCTCGTCCTCGTTGCATTCCAGCTCGTCCTCCACGCTGTAATCGGCCGCGTTCGTCCGCTCCGACGATCCGGCGGCCCGCTCCGGATTTTTGACCTGTATGCCCACAACACGCGGAAACCGGACGTCCACGGCAAGCATCGTGAGCACCTGCTTCATCTGCGGTGTTCCGGAGCTCAGATTCAGCAGGAGCTCCGCCTCCGGCGCTTCTTTGGAAAGCGCGCGTATCGCCTCTGTGATCGGCTGACAGACAGCATCCAGATCCGACGGATCCGCCAGAGGCGCATGCTGCACCGTGATCTCCGGACGGTAACCATCCCAGTGCTCCGCCATAAACGTCTCTACCGCCGCGAGGCGTCCGTCTTTTCTGTCAAGCTCTCTGGCCTCGTCGGAAAGCAGGATCACCGCCTTTTCCGGCCGGTAATGACGCAGAATATGCAGCAGCGGTCCGTCGCGGTAGCCGCGCACCGGGTCGCTTGTTCCCATGCAGCTGAAAAGTACTTTCATTGTTTTCCCCCTCCGGCATCACCCCGCGACGTGCGAACTCCGCGGAAAAACGGTCTGTTTTTCCAGACTTTTTCGCGGTTCGCACCTGCTCTGCAGGCTTTGCCTCGTGTTTCCTGCGTTTTATCTTGTTATGTGTCTTATTTTATGGTATCATTATACATATAAGACAACCACAAAATCAACACTGTTTCGGGATTTATACAGATTTGCCGAAACAACTCACACCCCGCAAGGGGACGGAAACTTTTCTGTGAAATTAGAGATGTTGATTTTACATTCAAGAAACAACCTACACCCCGCAAGGGGACGGAAACTCGGCGCAGTCCTTACACGGGGCTATCATCGGCAGGAAACAACTCACACCCCGCAAGGGGACGGAAACTACCCCTCCGAGAGCGAGCCGTCGTGCTTGCAGTAGAAACAATCTACACCCCGCAAGGGGACGAAAACCATTATTCAATTTCCTTTCCATCAAATATTTCGTGGAAACAACTTTCTCCCCGCAAGGGGACGGAGACAACTTCGCAGACGCGTACATAAACACTTTCTGACGAAAAAACTCACACCCCGCAAGGGGACGGAAGCCCGAAAATGTGGTGCTCTTCGAACTGTTCAAAAGAAACAACTCACACCCCGCAAGGGGACGGAAACAACGAGGCTGGCGGAACAACTTTGATTTTAGGAGGAAACGACCCACACCCCGTAAGGGGGCGGAAACTTCTCTGTAAAGTTGCTAATGTTGATTTTGCACGAAATAATCTACACCCCGCAAGGGGACGGAAACAGCGTATAAAAGCGTTCCAGCCATTCCCGCATGCGGGAAACAACCCACACCCCGCAAGGGGACACACCAACGCAAAGGAGTGTGACAGAATTTGCAGAAACAGACCCGGCAGGTCACCTATGGGTGTCTGCTGCACGACATCGGAAAGCTGCTTTACCGCGCCGGCGGAGACAGTGGCACGCACAGCCGGCAGGGCTGGGCGTTTCTCCGGTCGCTTTGGCCGGAGGAGAAAGAAATTCTCCGCTGCGTGCAGTTGCACCACGCCGCCGAGCTGCGCGCCGCGGCGCCGGCGGAGGACGATCTATCCTGGATCGCGTGCGCTGCCGACAATCTCTCCGCCGCGGCGGACCGGCGGGAGGCCGAGGAGGGCGAGGCCGGAACGTTCCGGCGGTATATACCGCTCGCAAGCGTTTTCACGCATCTCAACGGAGAGCACCCGGATCATTCCATCGCGCCGTATCCGCAGGACGGCACGCTCCGCATGCCCGAGCGTCACGCCGCGGCGCTCAGCGCTGAACCGTATCAGGCCGCCGCGGAAGCTCTGCGCCGGAGGCTGGCTGAGCTGCCGCGCGAAGATGCGTGGGTCGATTCGCTGCTCTGCCTGCTGGAGAGCTATACGAGCATGTTTCCCTCAAGCACCTGCGCCGGAGAGAGCCCGGATATATCGCTTTATGACCATTTGAAGACCACGGCGGCCATCGGCGTGTGCATCAGCGAGTATCTGCTGAGCTCCGGAGAGAGAAATTATAAAAAGCGGCTCTTTCTGGAAGAGGCCGCTTTTCGGAAGGAAAACGCTTTTCTGCTGTATTCGGCGGATATTTCCGGCATACAGAAATTTCTGTACACCGTGGCTTCCGACAAGGCACTCCGCTCTCTCCGCAGCCGGTCGTTCTTTCTGGAGCTGCTCATGGAGCACTATGCGGACGAGCTTCTTCTCGCCTGCGGCGTGAGCCGGACGAATCTGCTCTACAGCGGCGGCGGACACTGCTACATCCTCCTGCCCAACACCGAGAGCGTCAAGGCGGCGCTGAGCGCGTGGAACCAGCGGTTCAACGCATGGCTTTCCGGGGAGTTCGGCGTTTCGCTCTTTCTCGCGCACGGCTGGACAGAATGCAGCGGGAACGACCTGACCAACACGCCGGCGGAGGACGCGCCCTACAAGGCCATGTTCCGCCGCGTTTCCGCCGCCGTCTCCCGCCACAAAATGCACCGGTACAGCGCCGACGATCTCCGGCGGCTGAACCGGCCGACGCCCGCCTCGGGGCGCGAATGCAAAGTGTGCGGGCGGACGGACGATCTGATCGACGGGCGCTGCCCGTGGTGTCGTCTTTTTGCGGCGCTTTCCGAAAAGATCCAGACGAAAGACGTGTATTTCGTCGGAACAGGCGAAGACGCGGAGCATGACTTTGCTCTTCCAACGCCGGACGGGTACGCGTACATTCTGCTGACCGACGAAAAAACGGCCCGTCTCCGTCTGGACAGCGGAGCGGCCGTGCGCAGGATCTATTCCAAAAACCGGGCGTTTACCGGCCTTCGGTACAGCACGCGGCTGTACGTCGGCGATTATGCTTTCAGCAATCGGATGGACGAGCTGGCGCAGAACGCTTCCGGCGTGCGCCGTCTCGGCGTATGCCGTATGGACGTGGACGATCTCGGCCGCAGCTTCGTTTCCGGCTATGAACGCCCCGGCCGCGCAACGGCGGCGGAGACGCAGCACTATGTGACCATTTCGCGCACCGCGGCCTTCTCGCGGCAGATGTCACTGTTTTTCAAGTGCTACATCAACGACGTTCTCTCCGGAAAATACGGCGGGAAGCGGCCGCTGGCCGTCACGATCGTTTACTCGGGCGGCGACGACGTTTTCCTCGTCGGCGCATGGAACGACACGCTGGAGGCGTGTCTCCGCATCCGCGCCGCCCTCCGGCAGTTTTCCTGCGGCTCGCTCACGATCAGCGGCGGCCTCTGCGTGACGGACGACAGTTATCCGATCCGTCTGGCCGCCGAACGCGCCGGTGAGCTCGAAGACCGGGCAAAAGGCGAGCCGGGGAAGGACGCCATAGCGCTCTTTGACCCGTTTCTGGAGCATACATACCACTGGGAGGAATTTTCTGAAAACGTGCTCGGCACGAAATGCGCCCTGCTGACCCGGTTCTTCTGTTCCGACGATGCCGCGCGCGGGAATTCCTTCCTTTACCGGATCGTTGATCTTCTTCGCTCGGCGGAGCGGGATGGAAAGCTCGCGCTGGCCCGCTATGCGTATCTTCTGGCGAGGCTCGCGCCGCCGGTATCCTCACCGGCGTATCGGGGCTATAAAGAGTTTTCGGAGAAGATGTATGCGTGGGCGCTTGACGCCGCGCAGCGAAAGCAGCTGATCACCGCGATCTATATTCACGTTTATGAGAACCGAGAGGGGGATACGGAATAATGGCATACAACAATAACCGAAGCTATGGCGGCTACGGCGGCAGCGGCACCCGCCAATACAACGATCCGGGCCGCGGCACGCCGCGGCAGGATTACAGCCGTCCCGCTCCGCCGCCGGAGATCCGGCCGGAGACGCTGCCGAAGGACTATGTGGATCAGGCCGAGAAGATCATGGGTGAGATCAGCCAGCAGCGCGAGAAGATCACCACGAGCAAGATCCGAAACCTTCTGAGTCTTGTCAGCGATATTTATAATATTGAAAAGCTGCGCACCGCCGAGAAAGAGCTGCTGCCGGACAGCGCGGCAAAGCTCGGCATGATGCGCGTGCGCACGGCATACGAAGCCGGACGCGACAGCGCAGTCAAAAACTTTGTGGAGCAGACGAAGCTCCTGCAATACATCAAAGGCATCAGGCTCGACCGCAAGGCGTTTCTGAACTTTGCACACTATATGGA
>CDZA01064190.1_pt1 | contig 11646 bp, 10 predicted proteins | sample 554881 | NCBI WGS metagenome assembly CDZA01 (sample SAMEA3182082, study PRJEB8094) | gut metagenome | biome: human; feature: gut; material: Stool; isolation source: human stools | place: Canada | collected 2012-12-04
ACTATAGAGACTGTGTGATCAATCAATATAAAATTTATTTCTGCTCATTTGAGGTTTCGATAAAGTTTTGCTGTTGGACATAACAAAAATGATTATATTTGTCGACAAAGAACCTCAAGCTATGTGTTTTACTTGGTGAGAATACTCTTAAAGAGAGGGAAATATGGATTATTTTTTCTATGGTATCCAAGCAGATGTAAAACTCTTTTTACTTTTTCCTTTGCTATGTGCCATTTTTCGTCTGATTTTTATCAAAGTATATCAGCCTTATCCTTCGCTTGAAGGGCATTGGAAAGCTGTTTGTAAGTGCTTCGAATATGGCTTTTGGTGGGGAATGGACTTTAATGCATATGTGTTTTTGGCATCGATGCTTCTGGTATCTATTCCATCGATATTTTTTGATTTTTTTCGCCAGTATGGACTAGAATTAAGGCTTTTTATTGGTTGTGCTTATGGGGGAATTCTTTATGCGGCTTTTGTTGGCAAGATGATTTTCTACTACCATTTTCATGATACTTTTAATTATCTTCTGCATATGGGCAAGCATGCAGAAAAGCATAATCTTCTTGATGTGTTCTTTCATCAGCATCATGGAGTGTGGATTCTTTTGGGATATATTCCTTATTTGATTTTTTTGACTGTATTCTGTTGGCTGTTTCAACAACTACCTTCTCTTTTGTATCCGTCTTTTTCTGCTGTTGGAGAACAGTATGTTTTTAATGTATTGATCTTTTTTGGCTCCATTGTAGGGTTTTATTGGGTCCGTTTTGGCGGTACGTTAAAACATCGAAATAAGCCTGAATGGGATACAATTCCTTCTATCGTAAAAGAGGATGCTTTTTTAGCGCGTGCTTGTATAGATGATTTGATTGCACTGAAATGGGTGCGGCGTAAACCGTTGGCCGAGGAATTGCAGCAAAATGATGAAGAACTTCAAATGTCAGTAAGACAGCTCCTCCCTGTGGAGTCATGTTGGAAAGTAGACGAAAATCCATTAAAATATTTTAAACATGTAGCACAGGGAGCGGTGATAAATAAACCGTCTCAAATTTTCTTTATTGTTGGTGAAAGTGTGCCACAGTGGGCATTAGACCCGTTGTATAGTAGGCTCCATGTTTTAGATGCGACAAAGAAATGGATACAAGATCCACATACCGCTTATTTAAAGAATTTTTTGCCAGCAGGGAATATTTCAAGACCTTCTATTGTGTCGCTGATGAGTGGTATCTATGATGCGCAACTTGAACTCAATGAAATGGAATCTTTTTGGAAAGGAGAATTGCTAACTTCATTCGCAGGGCAGATTAAGAAACTTGGCTATCGGACGATTTACTGGTATGGTGGCAATGCTTCCAATGGAAATTTCAACCATTTTGCCAAGGCGCAGGGATTCGATGAGGTTCGTAGTGCTACGGAGTTTTGCGGGGGAAATGCGCCAAGAACTTGGGTTGGTGTATATGATCATGTTTTCTTGGAGAAAGCGGCTGAATTGATGAAGAAAATTAAAGAGCCGACGTTTCATTTCGTTTATACAACTTCTAATCATGGACCATATAAAATTCCAGACAAAGTATTGGGCGTTGATACGGATGATATGTTGAAAGATACAGAAGTGGATATTCGCGAAGATCAGGAACGAAGGAAAGCGTTGAGTACGGCTTCTTATGCAGATCATGCTGTGCAAAAGTTTATAGCTGATATGCAGGAGGTTTATCCGGATGCGTTGTTTGTTTATACAGGGGATCATTCAGCTTTGTATGGGAATTTTGCCAATTCTTCACTGGTTCCACGAGACTATATGTATCGGGAACTGTATTGTACGCCTCTCATGATGCATCATAGGGAAATTACACAAGGACTCTTTGGTGGAACTACAATAGGGACTCATTTGAATATTATGCCAACCGTGTTAGAAATGATTGCGCCAAAAGGATTTGAGTATTATTCTCTGTATCCGTCTCTGACAGAAAGGCAGCCAGAAGGGCTTGTAACACCTAAGCAATGGTTGACCATTGAAGAATTAGGAGAAGTGGCTTCGGGGTTGGTTGAAAAAATTAAGGAATCGGATATGGAAGGAACAGGAAAGTTTAAGCCAGAAGATACTGGCTGGCAAGAGAAAGCCTCGAATGTAACTTCGTTAACCGTATGGATAATGCGCCATTCGAGTGCTTGCTTGCGAGAAAACAGCAAGTGATCGCAATACCGTCTGACTTGTTTGTATGCTAGCAAGCTTTATGTGTTTTGTATGATTTGCGGAGAAAACATAGATGAAAATTGGAATCTTTATAAAAAACTATGCGGTGGGAACGCGGTTTGATAAATCAGGCGTACCGAATAAAAGCGGAGCAGAATTTCATGCTGAAAATCATGCTAAGTTATTGATAGAAGATGGGAATTCCGTTTATGTAATGACGAAAAAAAATCGATTGGAAACCAAAGGTCGTGAGCGTATAGATAATATTGATGTTGTGCGACTTCATGATCCGTTTAGGTGGTTAGAATGTGCTATTAGATTATTTTCTTCGCATAGTAATACGGATTGTATTTACATTTTAGGGACTCCAAAGTTTTCTGTTTGGGCAATTTTAATTGCAAAATATATTCAACATATACCGACAACATTGGTATTAACTAGTAAAGTCGAAATTTTTGATAGCTCCAAGGGATGGAGAAATAAAATCTTTGGGCAGTGTGATCAATACATAGCGAATAGTTATGAAATGGCTCAAGGGCTTAGGGAAAGGGGAAAGGTGCCAGCTGAAAAAATTCATATTGTACCTCATGGCGTGGATACAATAAATCGTTTTTTCCCAGTTGATCCAATCAAGAAAGAGAAGCTGAGGGAAATATATAAATTACCAACAACGTGTCCGATTGTTTTATTTTGTGCTCGTATTGTTCCCAATAAGGGGATTAAGGTGATGCTACAAGCTTGGAAAATCGTGCATAAGCAAGTCCCTGAAGCTAAATTATTAGTCGTTGGTGGTGGCTTGAAAGAACTAGTAAGTGAGATAAAGATAGCAGGTAAACAAGAGGACAATAGTATAATTGTTACTGGAGAAGTGGACAAGACGGACGATTATTATAAAATGTCGGATTTGTATTTTTTCCCTTCTGAATTTGAAGGCTTATCCACTACATTGATGGAAGCAATTTCCTCAGGGCTTCCGTGCGTTGCTTCTAAAATTGGAGGCAATGAAGATTTAGTTCCTCCAAGTAAATCAGGAGTGTTGGTCGATAAATTTGATTACCAAACATTTGCTAAAGAGATTATACGTTTGTTGCGAGATCCAAAGCAAAGAGCAATATGTGGAGAATCGGGACGAGCATATGCAACCAGCCATTTAGATTGTCACAATCTGTTGAAAACATTGGAAATTATATTATCAAATAAGACTGCAAAGGACTTATAAGCTATGCGATTTCTAAAATCTATCCAGCAGGATGCAAAAAAGAATGATGAAAATGGTATGCTTTGTTTTCTTAGCAATGATTTAGTAGAAATTGTTGGATTTCATAAAGAAAACAGATGAGCAAGCGGATGCCGTAAAAACTTTACGGCATCCGCTTTTTTTGGTATACTCTGAGGAGAGGGGTGATGGAATATGCTCAAAAGATTTGAAGTGCATGGCTTCAAGCAGTTTCAACATTTAACATTGGATTTTGCCAATGTTCGTGATTATGCGTTTAATACGGAATGCACAAAGAATGGATTAGTGAAAGATGCTATTATATATGGACGAAATGCTTCTGGAAAAACGAATTTGGGACTTGCCATTTTTGACATTATTGCCCATTTGACAGATATGAATTCAGGAGAAGAGTTTTATACATATTATTTGAAAGCGGATTCGCCAGATGAGATGGCTGCTTTTTCATACGAATTTTTGTTGGGGAATGGGCATTGCATTTCCTATAACTATCAAAAGGGTTCACATCATTTATTGTATGGTGAAGAATTAAAAATTGATGGGCAGGAGGTTTTGCGCTGGTCACGGAAGGAACCTATTTTTATCGATCTGGATTTCTCGGGAACTTATAAGTTTGGGAAAGTGAATTGGGCATCAGCACCGTCTGAGTTATCCGCGGTGAAGTATATTTTTAACAATATGATTTCGTCGCCACATTCAGTGATGGCGGAGTTTAGAGATTTCGTGAATGGCATGTTGTGGTTCCAGCGAAATGACATCAATAATAGATATATTGGCTTATCGAATAGTCGAGAAGATATTTACGACTATATTGTCAAACAGAATTTGGTATCTGATTTTGAACACTTCTTGCAGACGTTTAGTGGAATAGACGGAAAATTGAAAGCGATTCAGGGGCCAGATGGTCGTTCTTTGCTTTATTTGAATTACGAAAATCCATTGCCGCTGAATGTGGTGGCTTCTAGTGGGACGCGTACGTTGAGTCTGTTTTATTACTGGCTGAAACATAAGCGAGGAATTAAGTTTGTTTTTATTGATGAATTTGATGCTTTTTATCATTATGCTTTGTCGGAAAACATTTTACGTTACTTGATCAAAAATTTTGATGGTCAGGCTCTGTTGACGACGCACAATATCAATCTTTTGACAAATAAAATCATTCGACCAGATTGTAGTTTTATCGTAAACAATGGCAAAATCAAGTCACTTTCCGATTCTACGAGAAGGGAGCTCCGAGAGGGAAATAATCTGGAGCGTTTATATGTGAGTGGTGAGTTTGATGGCTAAGAAGGTTTTGATTATTTGTGAGGGCGTTGATAAGGAACCAAAAATTTTTGCTCGAGTAAAAGCGCTTGGCTTTTTGCCACAGGATGTAGAAGTCGTTTCGTATGGAACGAATATTTACAAGTTGTATCAATGTCTGGAAAGAGAAAGCCAAGGGTATGAAGATGGATGGAATTCGCTGGATTTACAGCTGATGCTTGTTGAAAGGGCTCAGACAGAGGATGAAAAGCGAATTTTACAGGATCAATATACGGATATTTTGCTGATTTTTGACTTTGATCCGCAGGATTCGTATTTCAGAAATCACCCAGAGGAGGCCTTTCGGCGCTTCAATAAATTGCTTGAGTTCTTTTCTGAATCTACGGAGCACGGAAAGTTGTATTTGAGCTATCCTATGGTTGAGGCGTTACTTCATGTTTCAAAACATGAGTTGGAGAATGCTGATTGGGAAACTTTTCTGGAACGGAGATTTACCAAAGAAGAGGTGAGGCAGAAAACTTATAAAAGGCGAAGCGCACAGGAGGGAGAAAATGAGGTTACGGCTTATGACCGAGCGGTATTGGTTAGGCTGATCCGTTGGCATTTGAAAAAGGCTTTCTTTATTGCTTCTAATAAAGATGGGGGAGAACTGATGAATGGGCAGGAAATACAGTGCTTAGAAAAAGAGTATGAAAAGCATGTGCAGAGTGGAGAGGACTCTGTAGTGGGTGAGAAGGAGATGCAGAAACTTTTAGAAAGAGAGTACGACGTATATATGAATAGCGGCGCAGGCTATGTCGTGAGTACCAGTTTATTTTATATAGCAGAAGCGTATCCTCAGTGCGTTGGGCTGAAATAGGAGGCAATTGGCTAGGGAAATGCTGATTAAATTGCAGAATTCGGTTTCACAAGTATTTTCATGCAACACTGCGTCATACATAATCCCCCTTAAATAGCCTTGCTATTCTCGTCGTATTATTCTTTGTGCTGTATGAAAATACAGGAGTATAATCTAATAACGATTCAATCAGTATTTCCCTATATCGTAATGAGATTATGCATGGAAAAGAAATATTATTATGCAATAGAGGTGCTTCGACTAAACGGAGATATTATCTAATTCCATATATGATTTGCGAGGTAATCTGATGCGTTTCTTAAAGTCTCTGCAGCAGGATGCGAAGCTGTTTCTTTATATCTATCTTCTTCTCATGCTTTTCCGCATCGCATTTCTTGCGATTTACGCGGGGCAGATGGGGAGCGCCGGAGTGGGGGATATTTTAACCGCGCTCTGGTTGGGGGCGCGGATCAGTCTCAAGACGACGGCGTTCTTGGTGGCGTTCCCGTTTCTTTTCGCTACGATCCCGTATGCGTTTTACTCGAAGTGGCCGGTGGCAGGTACCCGAAAGGTGCTGGGGAGTGTCGAAATTTCTTTGATGACGTTCCTCTTTATGGCGCGCATTCCGTATTATGAGATTTTTCATCAGGGGTTCAATATCATGCTGTTCAATGGCATGAAGGATGACAAGTGGGCGATCTTTGATACGGCAGTGCAACAGTATGCGCTGTGGCCGCGGCTTTTGGGTGCGTGCGTGCTGGGGGCTTTCTTTGTGTGGCTGTGGCTGAGGGTCTTGGGGGGGACAAATGTTTGGATTCCAAGGAGGCACGTTCGGCTTTGGGTACTCGGAGCGGTGGTCTGCCTTCCGATTTTTGCAATCTTTTGTCGCTTCGGCGGGGCGTTTCACTCGGATGACGGGGTGCCGTGGGAGAGTGCGGCTCGCACGCGGTATATGGTCTTGAATGAGGCGGTACTGGATGATGGACAGGCGCTGTATCGGGCGTATATCACGCATAAGCGGGCGAAGAGTCGGGCGAATCGTCCGATTTCTGATGAGGAGCTGAAGCAGGCGGTGGTTTGTCTCGGCGGGGATCCGAAGGCGGATTCGCTGGATGCAGCGTTTTCGCGGCAGAGTCAGGCGGGGGCTTTGGCGAAGCGTCCGCATCATGTGGTGGTGATCCTCGGGGAGAACTATGCGCTGTGGCTGCTTTTGCCGGAGTATCGGTCGTTGGGACTGGCACAGACGGGAGAGTGGCTGGAGAAGGAGGGGGCGTATACGTATCATTTCCTGCCTAATGGGAGTGGGACAATGCCATCGCTGAATGGTTTCCTGACGGGACTGCCGGATGTGGGGCTGTATGTGAATTATACGATGGGGCTCAAGGGGAAGGCGTCGCCTTTTGCAATCGGTGAGACGATGAAGCGGCTGGGGTACCGGACGGTTTTCTGGTATGGTGGTCTTCGGAGCTGGCAGGATCTAGAGCATTTCACGCTGCGTGAAGGGTTCGACGAGTTCCACTGCGCGGATGAGCTCCCTGAGCAGGGGGAGAGTTCGTCGTGGGGCGTGCCGGACGGGGCGCTTTTCGATGTGATTCGGGAGCGGATGCAGAAGGAGTCGGAGGATACGTTCTATTTCATCCTGACGACGAGCAATCATCCGCCTTTTGCGTATGATGTGGATGCGAAGGGGTTCCCGCGGGTGGAGGTGACGGAGAAGCTGCCGCCGTCTATCCCGAGGGATAAGGCGACAATCGATCAGCTGGGGCATATCTGGTATGCGGATCAGGTGATGGGAAAATTCATCCGTGAGGTAAAGAAGGATGACCCGTCGACACTCTTTGTAGTGACGGGGGATCATGCGGAGCGTTTCAATTTCGCTGCGGATGTGTCGCTATGGGCGCAAAGCGGTGTGCCTTGCTATTTCTATGGGGAGGGTGTGCCGAAGGAGCTTTTGCAGGGGACGGCGGGCAGCCATCTCCAGATCGCACCGACGCTGGCAGAACTCATCGCGCCGCAGGGCACGACGTATACGTCGCTCCTGCCTCCTTTGATGCAGTCGAAGCGGGCTTTCAATCATCGGCTCTTCATCGAAAATGGAGAAATCGGGGAGGAGAAGGCGCTGTCGAATGCGGAATTCAAGAAAGAGATCGAGGCGGCGCGGACGGTGGCACGCTGGATGGTACAGCAGGATCGGTGAGGCGTTGCTTTTTGTGGGAATGTTAGTGAAAAAGTAATCCCTGCGTTAAGTCTAGATGTTCTTTGAATAAAAAATCTCCTGATGCGTTTTGAACGGTGTCGGGAGATTTTTTCATGGGGGAAATGACATAATATATGAGGGGTGTGCATCTTTCTTTTGACGGTGAAGTGTCTCGTTGGCGATATGCAGATTTCTCTTTTACCAGACTGAAGTCTGTATATAAGTCCAAGGTCGGTGAAGATTTTGCGGCTCGGATTTTTTATCGTTTGATCTGGTGAATGGTGATCGATTGACCAATGCGGGCGCGCTATTTGTGGATGACTGCCCTGTTAGCGGGTCAAGGTTATTTTGTACTCGGTGGAATGGACTGGATAAAGCGAGCGGTGTGATCGATGCGCTGGATGATAAAGGGGATGGAGATCCGTTGATTTCCAATAAAAAGTAGCGCATGGGGATGGAAAAGTAGCGCTTGAGGAATGTATGATGGTTCATGGTTATTCCGTCCGAGAAAGAGATTGCGTTTTTCAGATTTTGGAAACATATGGGTTTGAGGCAGATTTTAGGCGAAAGGATTTGGTGGGGCAGTTTGAATTGGCGCCGCCTTTAGCGGGAAAATTTCTTCGCAAGTTAAAGCAAACGGGTTTGATTGTCTCGGGTAACGGGCATGGACTATGCAGAATGAATGGGAATTGTGCTGTGAAGAGATAGGGGAAATAGTGAGGGCTCTATTTCCCCTATCTTGATGATAGGTCAATAAAAAATCCTTCAGCATAGAGCTGAAGGATTTTTTTATTGCCATTTATTTCACTTCCTGGATGATGGTCAAAATCATCGGGCGGCGCTTGGTGCGGTCGAAGAAGTATTTGCCGAGGGCGTCTCTCACCTGGGTCTTGATGGCGTTCCATTCGGAGACGTTGCCGGCTTCGCAGCGGTCAAGGACGGACTCGATGCGTTCTCTGGCTTCGGTCAGGAGGGCTTCGCTGTCTCTCACGTAGACGAAGCCGCGGGAGACGATGTCGGGGCCGGCTAAGACTTGGTTGCTGCCTTTTTCGAGGGCGATGACGACGATGACGACGCCGTCCTGAGCGAGCTGCTGGCGGTCGCGGATGACGATGTTTCCTACGTCGCCTACGCCGAGGCCGTCGACGAAGACGGGGCCGGCCTGGACGCGCTGCGGATTGATCTTGCCGCCGCGGCTGGTGAATTCGAAGAGGGTGCCGTTTTCGCCGATCAGGATGTTTTTCTTTTCGACGCCGAGGCTTTCTGCGAGTTCTGCGTGGCTGACGAGCATGCGGTGTTCGCCGTGGACGGGGATGAAGTATTTCGGCTTGACGAGGGAGAGCATGGTCTTCAGGTCTTCCTGGGAGCCGTGGCCGGATACGTGGACGCGGGTGGTGGTGCTGGTGACGACGTGGGCGCCGAGGCGCATCAGGCTGTCGATGGTGCGGCCGACGCTGGTCTCATTGCCCGGGATCGGGGAGGCGGAGATGATGACGGTGTCGCCTGCGTGGATCTGGACCTGACGGTGGGAGCCGTCGGCCATGCGGGAGAGGCCGGCCATCGGTTCGCCTTGGCTGCCGGTGGTCAGGATGCAGAGGCGGTCGTCTCTGTAGTGGCCAAGCTCTTCCGGCTCGATGAAGGTGCCTTCCGGGGCTTTGAGGTAGCCGAGCTCTTGGGCGATGCCGACGACGTTCACCATGGAGCGGCCGAAGACGCAGACTTTTCTTTTGTTAGCGACTGCTGCGTCGACGGCCATCTGGATGCGGGAGACGTTCGATGCAAAGGTGGCAAGGATGATGCGGCCTTTGGCATCGGCGTAAGCGCTCATGAGGGACTTGGATACGATGGCTTCGGAAGGGGTGTAGCCGGGATTCTGTGCGTTCGTGGAGTCGGCGAGAAGGCAGAGGACGCCTCTGTGGCCGAGCTCGGCGAGTTTGTACATGTCGGTGAGTTCGCCGTCGACCGGAGAGTGGTCGAATTTGAAGTCGCCGGTATGGACGATGGTGCCGACCGGGGTGCGCAGGTAGATGCCGCAGGAGTCCGGTATGGAGTGGCAGACGTGGAAGAAGCCGAATTTGAAAAGGCCTGTTTTGAATTCGTCACCGGGTTTGACGGTGTGCAGGTCGTAGTTTGTGATGTGTGCTTCTTTGAGTTTGCCTTCGATGAGGCCGCAGGTGAGGCGTGTGGCGTAGACCGGGGCGTTCACTTCGCGAAGCAGGTAGGAAAGGGACCCGATGTGATCTTCGTGTCCGTGGGTGATGAGGATGGCTTTGATCTCGTCTTTGTGTTCAATGAGGTAGGAAAAGTCCGGGATGACGATGTCGATCCCGAGCATGTCTTCTTCTGGGAATGCCATGCCTGCATCGATTACGATAATTTCGTCGCCGTAACGGAATACAGTCATGTTCTTCCCGATTTCTCCAAGACCTCCTAATGGAATGATCTGTAATCTTGCTTTTGCCAAAATGGATAGAACCTCCTATTCAGTTGTCGGAGCCGGCAGTCGCCGGCTCTAAAAAATATTTTTGCATTGTATGTCAAAAATAAAAGCCGTTCATAGTCGCTTTTTCTATTATATCACATGGGGGAAGGAAATAGGGGATGCGAATGGAGAAAATAGTAAGGTGGAGAGAAGCATGATCGGCGGGCTTGGGGCTTTGCGCGATAAAAAGCGGCGATGCGCTTGGCGAGGAGGAAGCCTTTTCCTATTCTTTCTTCAAGTATGATAGAATATGGGTATAAAAAGGCGATATACATTTATATTTCTGGAAGGAGTAGTTATGAATCAGTTCAAAGCGGGCGATACGAATGCGGTCGTCCTGGCAGGGATGTGTACAGCACTCGCTGTGGTGCTTTCTATGGTGGGCTTCTATGTGCCGGGGATCTCTCTTTTGGCGCTGCTTTCGCTGCCGCTGCCGATCGCGTACATGGGGATCCGCGAGGGTGTGAAGTGGGCGGTGATCGCGACGTCGGGGATCATGATCTTGGACTCGGCGTTCTTCGGGATCACGACGGCGTTCTTTCTGGTGGTGATGTTCGGCTTCGCAGGGATCGCGATGGCGTACTGCTATCAGAAGCGCGCATCGGCGCTCCGCACCTTTGGGACGATCGTGGTCGTGATGTTTTTCGCGATGCTTTTGAATCTTCTGGGTACTGTGGTCATGATGGGGATGCCCTGGGATCAGGTGTATGGAAGTACGCTGGATCAGATGCAGGGGATGGCGAAGGAAATGTCAGGTCTCATGGCGTCCGGGGATCAGCTGGATCAGGTGAATCAGCAGACGGAGGAAATGATCAAAACGATCCGAAAGATGATCCCGGCGGCGATGGTGATGGCACCGATGGTGCTTGCTTGGGCGGTGATGCAGATCGAGAAGGTGGTTTTCCGCCGTCTGGGGCTGACGGATTTTCCGCAGTTTCCTCCGCTGGAGCGCTGGCATTTCCCGCGCTGGGTACTGCTGCTCCTTCTTCTGTCTGTAGGGACGCAGTACATGCCGCTCACCGAGCAGGTGAAGGATCTTGCGTACAATGTGGGCGCGGTGTGCTACTTCGTGCTGTGGATCCAGGGGATCGCGACGCTCTGGTGGCTGCCGCATATCTATCCGGTGGTGAAGCGGCTGCGTCTGCTCATTGTCATCATTTCGATCTGGATCCCTCTCCTGCAGCTTTTCACGGTGTATCTCGGCGTGGCGGATATGGCGCTGAATTACAGGAAGAAGAGAGGGTATGAGTGAAATGAGGGCTCAGGGTTATCCCGTGGAGCGGCTCGCCCTTTGATTCCATTTGAAAGTTTCGCTTGAATGAGAAATGAGAAATGAGAAATGCGAAATGGTGGCGCGGCGCCAGATCCTTCGACTCAGTTCTCACTGTTTCGCCTTTACATTATTGAACATCCGACATTTCACTCCGCTCAGGAT
>CDZA01059813.1_pt1 | contig 11635 bp, 8 predicted proteins | sample 554881 | NCBI WGS metagenome assembly CDZA01 (sample SAMEA3182082, study PRJEB8094) | gut metagenome | biome: human; feature: gut; material: Stool; isolation source: human stools | place: Canada | collected 2012-12-04
TCAATCTTCTTCTCGAGCTCGAATGCCTTCTCCTTCAAATTCTCCTCTTCCTCACGGGTTTCAGCCATGATTGACTCAAGCTCAGAACGCTTCATTACCAAGCCCTTCTCGCGGTCAGCCTTCTGGTCCTCAGCCTTGTGAAGGTCGTACAGGCGCTCGTTGATTGTCTGCTGCGCCTCGCGGATCTTCTTGCTGCAAAGTTCGATTTCCAGCTCCTGGAACTCGATTTCCTTGCTCAAAGTATCATACTCGCGGTTGTTGCTAACCATTTCGAGCTGCTTCTTATAACGCTCCACGCTAGCCTGAGCCTCCTCAATCTCGTGCTGCTTCTGATCGATGGCGCGGTCAAACTGCTCAATATCGGTCTGGATTTTCTCGATACGGGTGGTAAGACCAGCAATATCGTCTTCCAAATCCTGAACTTCGAGAGGCAACTCACCTCTCAACGCACGCTTTTCATCAATTGCAGACAAGGTGGTCTGAAGCTGATAGAGAGCCTTCAACTTCTCTTCCACTGTCAAATCTGTAGGATCTTTCTTTGCCATAACTTTATTTTTTTTAATGTTGAATGTTAAATGTTGAATGTTGAATGAGGCTTGCGCCCTTCCAACCTATAAATACAATATCGGATTCGTATTTATCTCCGAGATGCAGCATTTTGCATCAGGGAAATTCTCCTGGATGATGCTGCGGAAGATTTCGCCCGTAAACTGCTCACTCTGATAGTGGCCGATGACGCAGATCTGAATCTCCTGCTCGTGGCCGAAATACTCGTGATAGCTCATCTCGCCCGTGATGAAGGCATCGGCACCTGCCTTGATGGCTGCGTCGAGCAAGAAAGCACCAGCTCCTCCGCAGAGCGCCACCTTCCTGATAGGACGTCGAAGCAACTGGTTGCACTGCACGCACTCCACGCCAAACCGCTTCTTGAGCATCAGCACCAAGTCGTCGGCTGCCAGGTTCTCAGCCACCTCTCCGATGACGCCCTCGCCGCCCTTCACGCCGTCCACTTCCTTCTCGCCTGCAAAGAACTGCACGTTTCGCAGTCCCAGTTTCTCGGCAATTTTGAAGTTCACGCCACCCGCAGCCGCATCCATGTTGGTATGCATCGCCACGATGGTAATATCATTCTTAATCGCCTTGCGCACGGTACGCTGCACGTAGTTCTCGTCCGAGATTCTCGCCAGTTTGCGGAATATCAGCGGATGATGGCTCACGATGAGGTTACATCCCTTCTGGATGGCCTCGTCTACCACGGCTTCAGTAACGTCAAGACACAACAATGCCCCTGACATTTCTACCGCCTCTGTCAATCCAACTTGCAGGCCGGCATTATCATATCCTTCCTGCAAGGGCAGAGGCGCGTAATGTTCAAGGGCATCAACTACCTGTTTTATTTTCACGCTCCTATTCAATATTTTATTTTTAGACTGCAAAGTTACTCATTTTTCCCCGATTTTATCTCCATACAGCCCTCCGTTTAAACTTTTTTAATACAAAGTTTCGCTTTTGCGCAAAATATTTCACAAAAACAGCCGATAGTTGTAGATTTTTTATTAATTTTGCAAGCATACTTCATTAAAGCAGAACGGAGCCTGTCCCCCAAGGAAAGGTTCCCGATGAAGAACAGAGTATAATAAATTGGTTTAGAACATCGTATCATAAAAATAGTATAGCTTATGCATCAATCTACATTACCCTGCGATTTCGCACTCCCTGCCGAATGGGAGCCACAGAGCGCCATCATGCTCACCTGGCCACATGCCGGCACCGACTGGAAGCCGTATCTGCCTGAAATTACAGATACTTATCTCGAACTGGCAGATATCATCACGCGCTACGAGCAGCTGCTTGTGGCTACACCCGATGTGCCTGCCACCCGATACCAGCTCAAGAAAAAGCTCTCTGCCGAACAGATGAGCCGCGTGCTGCTCTACGAGGTAGAAAGCAATGATACCTGGGTGCGCGACCACGGACCCCTCACCATGGTGCTGCGCAAAAAGCAGAACACCTGGATGGTGCCTTACCGCATACTCGACTTCAAGTTCAACGGCTGGGGCGAAAAGTTCAGATGGGAGAAGGATAATGCCATCACCCTGCAACTATACTATCAGGCAGCCTTCAATGCCGATATAGAGAACCACCAGGGCTTCGTGCTCGAAGGAGGCAGCATCGAGAGTGACGGAAAGGGTACACTCTTCACCACCTCACAGTGCCTGCTGGCGCCTCACCGCAACCAGCCGCTCGACCACGACAGCATCGACCATCTGCTGCAGACTTTCTTCCAGCTCAAGAGAGTCGTCTGGCTGGATCACGGCAATCTGATAGGCGATGATACCGACGGCCACATCGACACCATCGTGAGAGTGGCTCCACACGACACCTTATTATATGTAGGCTGCGATAATCCGGAAGATGAGCAGTATGAAGACTTCCAAGCGCTGGAGAAGCAGCTCAAGGGCCTCTTCACCTGGGAGGGATACCCTTACCGCTTGCTCAAACTGCCGATGCCCGACCCTATCTATGATGAGGGCGACTGCCTCACCACCAACCCGGAGAGCGAGGGCGACCGCCTGCCTGCCACCTATGCCAACTTCCTGATACTGAACAAGGCGGTGATTTATCCCACCTACAATCAGCCAGAAAAGGACGAGGAGGCACGCAAGCAGATTCAGCTCGCCTTCCCCGACCGCGAAATCATCGGTGTAGATTCGCAGACCATCATCCGCCAGCATGGCAGCATCCACTGCATCACCATGCAGCTGCCCGAGGGAGCCCTCAGAGACTCAACATTTCACATTTAACATTCAACACTCAACATTCAACACTCAACATTAAACTATGAACGTCGGTTTATTACAACTTCATAATACGGCAGATATCGCCAACAACAAGCAGCGCCTGGCAGAAGGCATCATCGACCTCGCCCATCGCGGCGCAGAGCTCATCGTGCTTCAGGAGCTTCATAACTCCCTCTATTTCTGTCAGGTAGAGGATGTTGACCTCTTCGACCTGGCAGAGCCTATACCGGGCCCTTCGACCGATTTCTACGGCAAGCTTGCCAAGGATCTCGGCGTTGTCATCGTCACCTCCCTCTTCGAGCGCCGCGCTCCGGGGCTCTACCACAATACGGCGGTAGTGATGGAGAAGGATGGAAGCATAGCCGGAAAATACCGCAAGATGCACATCCCCGACGATCCTGCCTACTACGAGAAGTTCTATTTCACTCCGGGCGACCTCGGTTTTCACCCTATCCAGACTTCCATAGGCAAGCTCGGCGTGCTGGTTTGCTGGGACCAGTGGTATCCCGAAGCAGCCCGTCTGATGGCGCTGCAGGGAGCCGAAATGCTCATCTATCCTACCGCCATCGGCTATGCCACCTATGATACCGAGGAGGAGCAGCAGCGCCAGCGCGAGGCGTGGACTACCGTGATGCGAGGCCATGCCGTAGCCAACGGATTGCCGGTCATCGCCGTAAACCGCGTAGGTTTCGAGCCTGATCCAAGCGGTCAGACCGAGGGCATCCAGTTCTGGGGCAGCAGTTTCGTAGCCGGTCCTCAGGGAGAGCTCTACTACCGTGCCAGCGATCAGGAAGAAGAGAGCCTGGTAGTAGATATCGACCTGAAGCACAGCGAGAATGTGCGCCGCTGGTGGCCATTCCTCCGCGACCGCCGCATCGAGAACTACGGAGATATTACCAAGCGATTTATCGATTAACCCATTTTTTGCCGGAAATTCCGAGAGAATATCGGGATTCCGGCATACATATATATAAGGTATAGATTTTCAGGATAAATGGAGAATTTGGAAGTGATGGTGATACTTTTCATCATCGTGATTTTAGGTTACGTCGCCTGCAAGTTAGGATATATGGGCGACAAGTTTGACAAGAAGTTATCCAGCATGGTGGTAGATATCACCTGTCCCCTACTGGTGCTCTCGTCAGTAATGGGCGATGAGCTGCCCGACCGCACGCTCATTCTTCCCCTCCTGGGCGTAGGTTTTCTTACCTACATCCTTTTGCTGGTATTCGGTTTCTGGGTGCCGCGTCTCATCACTCGCAATCATGATGACCAGGGCATGATAGGTTTTGCGCTGATGTTTGCCAACGTAGGTTTCATCGGCTACCCTATTGTTTCAAGCATATTCGGTCCGAAGGCCATTTTTTATGCCGCGCTGCTCAACATGCCGAACACCTTTTTTATTTTTACGGCAGGTGTAATGCTCATCAAGGGCGAGTACAGCATCAAGCAGTTCAATCCTAAGGTGCTGTTTTCTCCGGCTCTTTTGGGTGCCTTTGTTGCCGCCCTTCTGGTAGCTTTCGGGGTTCATACGCCTGATATCATTGCGCGTCCGGTAACGATGGTGGGCAACATTACGGTTCCGGCAGCCCTGATGATTATAGGTTCCTCGATGGCTAAGTTGCCGGTGAAGGAGATTATCGGCAGTCCTAAGGTATACCTCTCCTCGTTCTTGCGTCTTGTGGTAGTACCTCTGAGCATTTATTTCCTGTTCAAGGTATGTGGTGTAAGCGATCAGGTCAACGACATCAATACGGTTGTCATTGCGATGCCCGTAGCGAGTTTCGGCACGATGTTCTGTCTGAAATACGGCCGCAATCCTTCGCTCATCACCGAGATGACGTTCATCACCACGGTTGGCAGCATCATCACCATCCCGCTCACCACCCTCCTCTTTTCGTAATGCAGGAAGGGTGAAATGCCTGGCGTACTTGCGTATCTTACTGCAAAAATCCCCTGATGCTACAGAGAGCACCAGGGGATTCTTATCTTTTAATTGTAATAATCAACACTCAACATTCAACATTACCTAACGCTTATTTTCTTGCCATTCTTGATGTATACGCCCTTCTTCATTGCCTCTGTTATGCGGCGGCCGTTCAGGTCGTAAATGGCAGCATTGCCTGGCTTCTTATCCAATGTTACAGAATGGATGCCGGTAGGCTCCAGATCCTCTACCACATTATCGAAGTACTTAATCCAGTTCTTGGTGTATCGATGAGCATTATACTTCGCCTTGCTGCCAGGATAGAGATGCAGCGTACGGTACAAATCATCGAACTTGCTCGCGAATACACACCAGCTGATCCAGTAAGGAGGCTCCTTATGACGCATATATACATCCGTCAGATAGAAGCAGGCATTGAATGTATTGCGGCCGAATTCCTCTATCGTCTCAGGCAAATCAATCTCCTTCAACATGGTTGCTCTGAAAGCATTGAAGCCCAACTCCTTGACACAGGCAGGCATTTTGAAACTCTCCAGATATTCATTGGCTTCGAATGCATAGTCAGGAACCATATCAGCCTTGTAGCCGTCATAAGCCACCACCTTTGCTCCGCTCAGGTCGATGCTCTTGAAATAATGACTCGCCAGCTCATCAAAATCGCGCTTGTCAATCTCACCGTTCACTTTGATATTTCGGTATACAAAATAGTCAGGATTTTCTTTGGCAAGTGCTTGCTTCAGCGTTCCAGCCCCCGTCAGGTTGATCGTGATATCCTTTTCCTGATAGTTGCGATAAGTCTTAACCTCAAGGGTATAAACCGGTTCAATACCTCTGAAAGAATTTGGGCTCTCAGTACCCAAATTGATATCATTAACCAGTTTGCCATTCAATTCAACGCAACAGTTCGCAATGCCTGCATCTAACGTCAGATAATAACAGTAATTGGCACCGATAACAGGTTTGCCATTATAGAAATTGGTGGAAGGATTATACCACGTTTCTGCTTGCTTAATAGTTGCACCTTCTCCCACTTTCGTTCTGATCTCGTATGTAAGAGGCTTATATCCGGTTGCCGGCAGACGCTTTCTCTCAAAGTCCGGATCATACAGCTCTATATACTCTTCTGAGCCTTCCTTTGCCACCATAGCCAGATAATCACCCGGTTCTGCATCTACAGTACTCTCAATACTAAAAGACAAAGAAGTATAATAATAACCAGGGGCAAAATCTGTAAGTTTAAAAGGCTGACGTGTCACGGTTTCCCGTATCTCGCCCTTCGCATTCATCAGAGCTACCGCAATCTCTCCGTTAAAGTTGTGGTCTCCCGTATTGCCGATTGGCGCAGAAAAGATGGTACCTCTCTGTCCCTTCTTCACATCGGTAATATTCATATTCAATGTCTGCAACTGATTGGTAAGCTTCTTGAATCCCATGGTAGAGACTTTCTCCGTTCCGCCAGATGGTTCCATGCCGAATACTGCCGATTGTCCTACATTATATTTATCGCCCGTTGGCATTCCTTCGCTTTCCGGATTCAGGGCTCCAATCTGGTAGAAACCATCACAATAGCCACCCCAGCCCCAGTTTACGCTGAAGCTTTCGTCCTTGTATCCATCAATTACGAAGGCGTGGCCGCCACGAGTTGGGTCAGATGCAGCATAGAGCACAGGGCGGTTGGCATCAATCTCCTCGCGCAGTCTGCCGTTCCACGCCTCAGCACCCACATCTTCTATTGCCATCAGATGCGAAAGTTTGCTGTAGCCGTAGTACTTCTGCAGGGCGGTTACCAGGTCGCCGATATACGAACCGCTGCCGTCTTTAGCATAATTCATCTCCACTGCCACACCGAGGTCTGACATCAGTCTTGCCACGCCGTCGAAAGCGGCATCGTTGGTGCCGTCATATTTGACAGGCATGCTTGCCCAATCATAATCGTGCTCGAAATTGGCTGAGAGGGTCTTGCCGTTCAAGGTATAGGAATGGCTTCCGGTACCCTTGGCAGGATAACCGTGGTGCTTCATTACGATGGCACCAGCCGTTGCCACACAGCCTGTTACATAGTTGTTTGGCGTATACTTATTGAATGGATTGCCCTGGTTCCATTTTGCGGTATTGAGCAGTTTTTCGCCTGTAAATGCTGCTCTCGTGGCAGTCTGGTTCGCTACATAATTGTCGCCCAGCGCCGCAATCTGCCGTTCATAGCTCTTCAGCAGGTCCTTCAGTCCGTCAGGCAGATTCTCGGCATCAAATGCTCCCGTTGAGGTATAGCCCAATACTGGCGTTACGGCATCATCACCAGCGATAATGACGAATCCGCCTGCATCGTTGTTAAATACATAGTAAGCATCCGATGGCGATGCAGTAGTAGCCGTGCGGCTCTTCGCCTTCGCCTTCTGCGGCATCTGCTTTCCCCAGAAGCTGTAGGCCTGTTGCTGAGCCTGCCACTGTGTGATTCGCTTGGCTTGCAGAGGAGAGTATCCCAGCGCCAGCAACAATACCAATAGAAATTGAATGTGTAATAGTCGCTTCATAAGTTCTTATCTTTAAAGGGTTATTATATATATGTATAGTTCTTAGAAATTTCTTCTTTTGCAAAGATAATGTTTTTTTAAATGCCACGCAAGTTTTATGCTCTCTTTTTTCGTCCCGTTCTCCACTTTTTTACGCAATGATACCTTTTTTACGCATTGAACGATAAAAAAATCTCCATTTTTTCGTTATTCCCCAATTTTTGCCTTATCTTTGCAAATAGATTTGGCACAAAGAAATCCTTTTTACCAATAAAATAAATTAGGAAAAAAAATGAAGATAAACAACAGTACGAAGAAAAGCCTGCTCATCATCGCACTCGCGATGGCCAGCACTACTTACCAGACACAGGCCGCCCCAATAGAACATATCGGCGACAGATACATCATGCATATTCCAGAAATGGAACTCACAGGCGAAGAATCACTCCTCGATGTGCTCATGATGTGCCCGGAAGTCATCTCGCTCGACGGCAACAACATCATCGGCGGAGATCCATTCGCCAACCTCTACGGCAAGTTCGTCATCCGTATCGACAACCAGGAATACGGACTCGATTACGCCACCTTCCTCCACCATTTCAAGGCTCGGGAGATTGAAACCATCAAGGTGTGCCAGAACGCCGAAGTGATGAAGGGATGCAGCAGTCTGAAGAAAGTCATCGACATCACACTGCGCAAGAAGGAGAACGGAACCACCGGCAGATGGGGGCTCTTCGGTGATACCTACGGCGGCGCAAAAGGCATCGTCAGCGTCATCAGCCAGCAGGATAAACTCCGTGTGCTCAGTCATGTAGAAGGCAACTTCCAGCGCACCTCCAGCAGCGATAAGGATGCCTACCAGGGCATCTCAGGAGCCACCGTGAACCACTACTCCCACGAGGGTGCCAAACTCAATCTGCTCTGGACGCCTACCGCGAAGGATGTGCTCGAAATAGATGCGATGCAGACCTATACCCGCAACCATTTCACCCACACCCCGGCCGATTACGTGCGCGCCTATCATCTGCAGGCCGACTATACCCGCACGCTCGCCGACAACGGCTCCAGCATCCTCTTTACCCTCGGTGCCGAGCATATCAGCGACAACGGCCGTACGCAGGAAGAAACCCAGACCGCACCTTATCAGAACCACTCTACCTACCCCTTCATGGTGGTAGAATACGCCACTCCGGTCGTCACCTCCAATCTCTGGATTACGGCAGGTTTCGAGGGCGGTCTCTCCATCGAGAAGAACTGCATCGCCGGTTACACCAACCATTCCAACTACCAGGATTTCTACGCCCAGCTGGATTACAACATCGGCAAGTGGGGATTCATGGCAGGCGACCGCTTCCGCATCATCAACTTCCGTCCTAAGCAGATTGCGCCGGAAGAGCACTGGAAGCATACCACGCGCAACCATATCTACTCGGCGAGCGCCTATTACAGTTTCACACCGGGTCATACCCTGCAGGCCACCTACTGCCGCCGCATCTTCAATCCCGAGTTTGGCGATTTCGTAACCGCGGGCGATATGGAGGGCGCCTGGCAGCCGGTTTATACCGCCGATATCGTCAACAGCATGGCGAATGTGGTAGAGCTCAAGCATACCTACAGCCGTCCTGCCTTCGTGCTCAGCACCTCGGTAAAGAACATCCACCAGCACCTGTTCAGTGCCATCCACGACAATACGCTCGGCATCGGCTCCACCGCCTTCTGGCACAAGGGCATCCTTCGCCTCACAGCCGGAGTCAACTACTTCTGGCAGCGCAGCGAAACCCCTTCAGAGGAGGCTCAGCAGCGCAATGCGGAGTATAATCATTTTGCCGTATTCAAGTTGGCACCGCAGCTCACAATGGCCGACGGCTGGCGCTTTACGGGCAATCTCATCTGGTGTACCCGCCGCCGCAGCGATGCCTACACCCCGGCTAATCTCTATGCCGAGGTAGGGGTATACAAGAATCTGGGCAAGCACTGGACGCTCGAAGGCCGCTTCCACGATATGGCGAGCCAGCACTTCGGCAACCGCGCTGCCACCATCGGCTGCACGTATTATTTTTAATTGAGCTTTTAACAATCTTTTTCTAAATCAGAAGCAAGATTTCTGTTCCTTTCTTATTTTATTATCAGAAAGTGAAACAATAAAAAGAAAGGAACATTATATATGAGAAAAATTGATTTCAAGAAGATCGGGCTGGCAGCGATGATGCTCCTGTCGGCCCTCACATTCCAGTCGTGCGATAACGATAACGATACCGACTGGGACCGCGTTTTCCCTAACGCACTGGTAACCGTGAAGAAGAGTGGCGATGCCTGCTATCTGCAGCTCGACGACAACACCACGCTGCTCGCCAAGAACCTGAAACCTACCATCTTTGACGGTAAGGAGGTTCGCGCCCTGGTCAACTACACGCAGACCTCGGAGAAGAGCGAGAAATATAACCAGGTGATTCACGTCAACTGGATAGACAGCATCCTGACCAAGAAGCCAGTTCCTTCGCTCGGTTCTGATACCGAGAACCGCGAGAAGTATGGCGACGACATGGTCGACATCGTGCGCGACTGGGTAACGGTGGCAGAAGATGGCTATCTCACCCTCCGTTTCCGTGCTCTCTGGGGCGGTCAGAAGGTGCATTACATCAACCTCGTTACGGGTGTGAATCCAGAGAATCCTTACGAGGTAGAGCTGCGCCACAATGTTAATGGCGATCCTCAGAACTACTGGCGCGATGCCCTCGTAGCGTTCAATCTGAACGGAGTCGTGCCTGATACCGAAGGCAAGACGGTGAAGCTCACCATCCGCTGGCGTTCCAGCCAGGGCTACAAGGAGGTAGATTTCGACTACTGTTCGCGCAAGCCTATCAGCAGCCCGAAGATGCTCGAAGGATACAGCCAGGAAGGAAGAGATATCCGATAAACGAAGAAAAAGCAGATAAAAGCAAAGCCCCGATGCATGATGCATCGGGGCTTTTTTTTGTTTTCCTTTATGGTAAAGGCTTTTTTGGGGGACCAGCGATGGAATCGCTGGGGACGGGAGCACAAAGGGGCTAAGGTTCTTTTTACCTTTTTACTTTTTTACCTTTTTACCTTTAAATTCCGCTGCAGCTTGTTACACCGAGGGTGGTAGCGATGGCTGTAAGGAAGGAGATTGCAATCTGCAAAATTGTTTTCCAGGTACTTGCTTTCATAATGTCTAATTTTTAATGTTGAATGTTGACTTGGTGGGGGGTGCCCTCAGGCGAGGGCTTTATTCAAGCCCGTCGCCGCCTTCCTGAGAGCCGCCTGGCTGTGTACCGCCGCCGGTAGTTCCGGAACCGCCCTGGCTGGTGTCGCCGCCTTGTTCTGTGCCGCCAGAGGTACCACCAGAGGTGCCACCCTCGTCGGTGCCGGTATAGCCGCCGTACTCCTGAATCTTGCACTTCTTGCGCAGCTCAGAGTTGCTCCAGCTTTTTGTGTTTCTCACAATCAGGTGTACACCCTCTACGCTGGCAGCCGTTACCTTCTCCTTGGTATCCTCCGCCTTCGAAGTCATACCGATGGAGAACAGACCGAGGTCAGAGAGACGCACACTCTTGCCGTCGAGAATCAACTCCTGCAGATGGTCGAGTGCATCCATCAGCACACCGTGGATAGTACCTCGGGAGTAAGGCGAACCGTGGTCAGAGATGTGGGATACGAATCCCTCGAAATCCACCTCGCGGTCGGTTACCGCAGTGGCATACCACTTTTTCTTACCAGCGTTCTCGCCGCTCTGTGGTGTACGCTGCAACTTACGATACTTCAATGTTCCTTTCTGTTCCATGATCTTAAATTATTAAAGGGTTAATATTAATGTTGAATGTTGAATGTTGAGTGTTGAATGCTTCTTTTTAATGTTGAATGTTGAGTGTTGAATGTTAACTTGGTGGGGTGCGCAAGTTTTTGCCCACACGCCCTGAAAGGGCAGAAGCTCCTAGCCCAGGGCATCGCCCTGGGTAATTACGGACGCACCCCTGTCGCCCTGTAAGGGCAAAAGCTTTAAAACTTGTGATTGCCTTTCTTCGAACGACGATGCAAAGGTACGGCAATTTTCTGATACTACCAAATTTCACCCTGCAGAGTTATGTTAAACGGATTTAACACTTCGGGCGTATCCGGTTAATCTTGCCAACTCATAATTTATCGTGCGAGAAAACTATGTGATGTAAAAAGTTTCTCTATGCTTTCTCACTCCGAAAACAGCAGGAAGCAAGAAATCCATCATCACCCACCGAACCCATTTCCACCTCCCAAAGCGTGACAGTTGTGACAGTTGTGACAGTTTTCAGCGCCTACCCCCACCTCCCTCTCTTTAGAGATAACTTATAATATATATAATCTGTCTCTTATACACATCT
>CDZA01065276.1_pt1 | contig 11584 bp, 10 predicted proteins | sample 554881 | NCBI WGS metagenome assembly CDZA01 (sample SAMEA3182082, study PRJEB8094) | gut metagenome | biome: human; feature: gut; material: Stool; isolation source: human stools | place: Canada | collected 2012-12-04
GGACGCATTGCATATCACTGATCTTGCGTACTGGTTTGAAGACTGCATCAGCCTGACCACGGCTGAGATCCCCAGCACCACGCCGGTCATTGGCAAGCACGCCTTTTACAACTGCCCGAAGCTGTCTACGCTCACGATCTATTACGGAGAGGACATCTTGGAGAGCATCGGTGAGGACGCTTTCTGGAGGAAAACGGATTCCGGCGATACGCTCTATATCGGCTATATCATCGGGTATCCCAAATCGTCGGTGCCGTTCTACGATTATGATTGGGCCGGCTCCAATCGGAACAACAGATACTTCTACGATTTGTACGGCGTGTATTCCGATACTCCCACAGCCGGTGGTACCATGAGTACGCCGGGCGTTTCCGTCACTTCGACCGGCTCGATTATCGGCAATTGTCCAAGCTGCGGCAAGTACGCCTTCCAGGGCACATACGTCGAGGTCGCCCATTCCTCGCGCGGTCATGCCAACTATAATGAATGCAATAGCTGCCATTACGTTCAATATTTAGGAACATACACGACTAAGAGCCACGGTTCTGGCGCGTATGGTTCCGGCACTTGCCCGGACTGCGGCAGCCATACATGGGTATTGCAGAGTCAGCAGGCAGCCACCTGCACCAGCAACGGATACCGTTCGTATTCATGCGCTTGCGGTCAAACCAAAAGCGAAACCATCTACTCCAGCGGTCATAGTTACAGTTATGGAAGCTGGGAGCAGTATTCGTCCAGCCAGCACCGGCGCACCGGTTCTTGCCGAAACTGCGGCGCGACGGACTACGACTATGCCAGCCACAGCATGAGCTATGGGGCGTGGAGCAATTCTTCCTCCAGTCAGCACAGCCGAACGGCATCCTGCCGCACCTGCGGATACTCCACAACGGAGTATAGCAGTCACAGCTATTCCACTGGTGCATGGAGCAAGTATTCGGATACGCAGCATCGCAGAAGCAAAACCTGCTCCGGCTGCGGCGCGTCTACCTACGATTATGCCGACCATTCGTATAGCTACGGTTCGTGGGTTTCGGACAATGAGGTGCGGCATAAGCGCACCAAGACGTGCTCGGCCTGTGGAGACTCCGGTTATGAGTATGCCGACCACATCGACGCGAACGGCGATGGCAAATGCGACGATTGCGGCGCAACCGTCTCCTTGACTGTTACATGGGATGCAGGCAGCAACGGCGGCACGATTGACGGAAAAGTAGCGTACAGCGAAACCGTCCAGCCGAACAGCAAGCCGACGATCCCCGCATCGCTCCCGGTCAAAAAGGGACACAGCTTCAAGGGCTGGTACACGGCCAAAACAGGCGGCAAGCTCTACAACACCGTCACGTCGATCACGGCCAGCACAACGTTTTACGCGCAGTTTGAAGCGAACCAATACGTCGTGACATGGGATCTTGGCACTGGCAAGACGGAAACCACAAATCAGATCTACGGCGAAAAGCTGGTGCTGCCGACTGAACCGACGCGCAAAAACGCCGAGTTTTTAGGCTGGTTTACCGAAGCAACCGGCGGTACGCAGGTAACAGAAAATGACGTTTTCACGGAAACCGCAGATAAAACGTATTACGCCCACTGGGAGATCACCGAGGTCTTCTCCGTTACGGTTCCGGTTGTGCTCCCTTTGACCGTAGATGAAAACGGTGAAGTTCACACCGGCGCAGCAGAAATTATCAACGGTTCTACCGGTGAAGTCATCGTGTCCTCTGTCAGCATTTCAACTAAGAACGGCTGGCAGCTTGTTCCGTTTAATACGGATATGGCGCATGTCAAGGTTGATGCAAAACAGCTTGGTTTCAAGATCAACGATTCTGTGACGGCGAAAACCGGTGATACAGAAACACTCGTTTTGCGTGGGCCGTGGGATATTGCAGAGAACGGTAAACTCCCTATCTCCTACGATGCCGTTGTCAGCGCCGTATCCAAAGCAGTCACTGAGCAGGAAGTTCTCTCCATTGTCTTTGTTCTGGAATGGGGCGGTGAATGATCAAAAAACCTGAGAACGGGTTTCCGTTCTCAGGTTTATGCTTCTTTTCTGTTGTGCGCAGCCTGCCAGGATAGGGCTTGCTCCAATTCATAGGCGGTCTGTTCTTCCTCGGTCGCTTTGCGCACCGTCATACACCCGCACTCCGGGCACTGCTGCGGCATGAAGAAAAGGTTTGCTCACAGGTATTACATGCGTAGAGCATGGCGTTCACTCCTTTATATTTTTAGTTTATCGCTCAAATGTGAACATTTCAACGCCGGGGGCTGATCAGTCTTCGGTACATCCATTTTTGGAGGAATCAATGAAAAAGCTATATCGTTTTTATACACTCTGCCTGCTGCTTTTGCTGTGCGTCAGTCTGTTTTGTGTGCAGGCGTTTGCCGTCGAGGATATGTGGACGGCGGCAAACCGCATCATTGTGGACGTTTACAACAAGATCGCAGGCATCAGCACGGTGCTGGCCGGCCTAATGTCCGCCGTCGCGGTCGTCGGCGCGAAGCTCTCCAATAATCAGCACAAGGTCGATCAGGCGTGGGACTGGCTGCGCCGCATCTGGATCGCGTGGGCGGTCATCAACGGCATCGGTGCGTTCATCGCCTACGTTGCGCCGCTGTTTCAGGGCCTTGCAACGATCCAGAGTTAAAAAGTCAGGACAGAATCATCCGGCGCGGAACGGAGGTGACGGTGCTTGCTGGAGCTGCTCTTTCAGGGCTTTATCGAATGGATCTACGGCCTGATTCTGGAATGCTGGGAGTATTTCGCGTCTGTGCTGTTTGACCTCATGAGTCTGGATTTCGCGTACCTGCGAGAGCACATTCCCATCATCGACACCATCCGCCAGATCATGCTGGGCGTCGGTTGGGCGCTGCTCATCGGCAATCTCGTCTTTCAGGCCACGCGCGGCATGGCAGCGGGGCTCGGCTTCGACGCGGAGGACCCGAAGCTGCTGTTCACAAGGACGTTTGCATTTTCCTTTCTTCTGGTGGCAAGCCCACAGATCTGCGAGCTGGGGCTGAACATGACCTCAACTGTCATCGAGCTTCTGCAAATGCCGGACGCCGTGGATATTACATTTGCGGATGAAGCCTCCTTCGGCGGTCTGACCGGTTCTTGGCTGCTTGTCGTGATTTGCGGCATCATCGTCATGTTTCAGATGTTCAAACTCATTATGGAAATGGCGGAGCGGTATTTCATCCTTGCTGTACTGACGATCACCTCGCCGCTGGCCTTTGGCATGGGCGGCAGCCGGAATACGTCGGACATTTTTACCGGTTGGTGCCGGATGTTCGGCTCGATGTGTCTGCTCATGGCAACGAACGTGATGTTTGTCAAGATGCTGCTTTCCGTGCTGTCGTACTATCCGAGCGGCCTTGACGTGCTGCCATGGATGGTGCTGGTCGTTACCATCGTCAAGGTAGCGAAAAAAGCGGACAGCATCCTTGCGCGTATCGGCCTGAATCCAGCTATGACGGGCGATCCATTAGGCCGCGGCTTCCCCGGTGCAATGACGATGATGGTCGTTCGCTCAATGGTGTCCAATGCAGCGCATACCATCGGCAGGAACGGCAATCAGCCGCGCAGCGGCAGCGGAAATTCCAAGCCGAATGCACCGACCGGACCGCGCTCTGGCGGTGCTGGCAGCACTTCCAATGTCAATGCGCCCTCGCACGCAAACGGCTATCATCATAGCACGTCTGCGCAGCAAAACAGCGCGAATCCTGCATCCAGTCAGGAATCTGTTTCCGCGCAGACTTCTGCTGCACAGACGGATACCGTACAATCCGCCGCCGAAAAGATGGCGGGCGCATTCCCTCAAGCCGCGTCTGCCGGAACCGGCAAGCAGCCGAACTCCACGCGGAAAACAGCTGTGCCGCCCGGCACCAGACGTGCACCGGGCCACATGGCAGCTCCGAAGAACCATGCAGCGCCCACGGCAGCAAAAACTTCGCCCGGTGCGCCGTATCATCCCGCAGGAACTTCGCAGCCTGTCATGGGCGGCGCGGTCATGCAAAATGCGCAGCAGGAACAATCCGTACATTCCCAATCAGAATCCCATCCGCGCAGCAGCGCATCGGCACAGAATCATGCTGGCGCGGTTTTGTTCGGTGCGGCAGGAAAAACGGCAGGCCAAAATCCACCGCGCACTACCGTTCAGCCGACCGGCAGCGCAGGAAAATCGTATCACAGCAGCAACGCACAGGGACAGACGGTACAGGCCGAGTCTGCACAACAGCGCAGCACCTTTGCGCAGCCGCCTGATACACAACGCGGAGCACCCGGCATTGCATTTGCTCCAAATGCAATGCCAAACAATCCTGCATCTACGTCTGCCACACCCCGAAGCCCGGCACAGCCTGTCGGCAGTGCAGGAAAAGGTCAGATGCAGTCTGCGCATACAGAAACGACGCAGCAGCGCAGTACCTTTGTGCAGGCTCCGAACATGGCAAGAGAGCAGACCCCGACAGCAGAACATCCGTCTGTGCCGGTATCCCCTCAATCCGGTATGGCAGGAAATCCGTCCGCGCCGCACAGCGGCGTACAGTCAACATCTGCACCAAGCGGTACGGCAGGAAAACAGCCAGTTTTCCATTCGACAGAGGGCATTCGTTCTGCTCCGAACCGCGATACCGCAGGAAATGGTGCGCGGCCACAGCAATCGGGTAGCCCGCAGAATACGCCGGCGCCCGGTACGGCAGGAACGCAGCGCACGTCCATCGGCGGACGCTATACCCAGCCCGTGCAGCAGACGACGCGCGTTTCCACGAATGGAAACACCCAGATCACGCAGCAGAACCATGTTTCAGCCCAGCAGTCCGGCGGCACGGTGCAGCCGTCCAGCGGAGTCCGTATGGATGGCCGCTCCACAAATCGGGAGCATCCCGCACCCACAACGCCGGTATCCCCGGCAGCGCCGTCTTCCAACCGCGAAGCTGGTACCCCTCCACGTTCGACCGCGCGGCCTGATGCAGCGCATCCAGCAGAACAGCACGCTTCGCAGCGCCCAATTCCCGCACAAAGCGGCAGCGCAGAAAAGCCGATACCGCAGACTGGCACACAAGCTTCTCCTGTTTCCGCCGCTTCTTCCGAACGGCAGAGCAGGAAACCGCCCGCCCCAGTTCCCACAGGCAGCGTGACCGCACCGGCTTCGGTATCGCAGGAATCGCGCGGGCCGCAAAGAAGCCCTGCAGCAGAATCCTCCGCCAAGCGTCCGGCAGCGCAGGAACGCAAGGCCGGCGCACAGCCGGAGCCGCAGAAGAAGGAGCAGACGCTCTACCATCGCCCCGGTGCCGCAGGAATCGCGCCCACGGCAGTTGGGATCAACACGGAAGCAGCATCGGCGGCGCAGAAGCCCGCTGCGGAAAAGACGGTCAAGAAGCCGTTTGTTCCGCTGACCGGCAGAACCCCGGAATCCATTCCGTCGCATCTCGATCTGCATGAAGCCTCGCAGAAGACGACGAAGCGCTCACAAGAGAACACGCAGGAGGTGACGTCGGATGAATGACCGGAACCGCCGCTCCGCTGCGGAGGTCATGGCGAATGCGGCGCGCGTGGTCAAGGCAGCTGTCAACATCGTGCGGGCGGCGATCCCAGGAGGGCTTCACGGCGCGGCTGCCGCCGCTGCGAAGGAGCTCTTGCCAACGATCATCAAGCTTGCCGTCGGCGTTCTCATTGCCATCATCGTGATCCCAATGTTCGTGATCTCCGCGATGCCAAATATGTTTTTCGGCTACGAAACGTCCGAAAAGGACTCGCAGATCACCATGCGGGAGCAGGCGCTTTCCATCGGCGGCGCATATCTATCGTTGGAGGACTTTGAAAAGACGCAGCAGGACGCCATCATCACCGGCGAGGCAGCCGCGTATGAGAATCAGGGCGTCACGATTGATGAGATCCGTGTGTCCAGCAAGTTTGATGAAGAAGATCTCTGCTGGTATATCGCCATCAACTCCGTCGCCCACAAACAGGATTTGTCCGAAATGAAGCCGGAGGAGGTTCAGTCACTTCTGATCTCCAATCTCAAGCACACGACACGGCTGGAATCCTCCGGTGCGCAGACTGTCCTCCGCATTATCTTTCAACCGCTCGATAAAGACAAGCTCATGGATGATCTGGGGTTCGATGAGGACGCCAGAACGTGGGCGGGTGCGTTGTTTGAGACGATCTACGAGAGCGACGCAGTCAATAAATACAAAGATAAATTTGAACCCTATAAGCCCAGCTATGCAGGCGATACCGGCTACACCGGCCCGACCGAGCCCTCGCCCGGCGGCGGAGGCGGCGCGGAAAGCGGCGGCAGTGCCGACAACACCATTGATATCTCCGGTTTTACGAATCCGCGCACAAAAAACAACCATGATCTCGCTGCCTATGCGATGCAGGCGTGGGAGCATGGCTGGGGATATGTGTGGGGCACGTTCGGAAATGTCCTGACGGAATCCATGCTCCAATACAAGCTGGAGCAATACCCGGATATCGGCGCGTCGGAAACATTTATCCGCGAACACTGGCTTGGCCGCCGCACGACGGACTGTGTGGGCCTTCTCAAAGGCTACGGCTGGCTGAATCCCGACACGCTGACCATTGACTACAACACAAACGGAATGCCGGACTATACTGCGGATCAGATGTATGCTTCTGCCAAGGAAAACGGCGCCGAGTACGGCGGTATGGACACGATGCCCGATATCGTTGGACTTGGTCTTTGGAAGCAGGGACACTGGGGCGTCTACGTCGGGAACGGCTATGCCATTGAAGCGATGGGCACACAGTACGGTGTTGTCCGCACGAAGGTCGAGGGGCGCGGCTGGCAGGGCTGGTGCAAAATCCCGTACATACAATATGACGAATAAAGGAGGGCCTATGAAGGTCAGAAAATTCCGCATTCTCCGCCTGCGGCACCATGTCAGCATGGTGGAACTTGGCCGGGCCTGCGGCCTGTCTGCGCAGCGGATCAGCGAGTTGGAACTGAGCGAGGGTGTGCCGGAACAGGAAACCATTCAGAAAATTCAAAATGGCTTTGAACGTATCCTCACAGAGCGTATGGAAGATGCGGAGCGTCTGCATCTGGAATATCAAAGATGTCGGAACGCTCTGATGCAGCGCGTAGGAGAAGATGAATATGAGCTATGAAACCTATCATATCCCCGTAAATTTTACGGACGCGGGTAAGCTGTTCGGCGTGTTTGAGATCCGCAACGCAGTTGAAACCGTGCTCCTGTGCATTCCGATTCTCTTTCTCTGTCTCGCGCTTCTGCCGCTGACGCTCATGCCGAAGATCATTGTCACAATGACGATCCTCGTTCCCGTGGGCGGCTTTGCGCTCATTGGCATCGGCGGTGACAGCCTTACCAGATGGCTCAAGGCGTGGATAAACTGGCGCAAGCACCGGCGCATGATCTTTTACCGCGGGGAGGTGCATTCGGCATGAGCATGAAAGACGCCATTTTCGGCACAGCCGCGCCATCCAGTCACGGCGGTGCGACCTATCGTGACAGTATTCAGGCGTGGCTGCCGGTCAAGAATATTATCGGCGGCGTGGTCATCACGAAGGACAATCGGTTTATTAAAATCCTTGAGGTACTGCCCGTCAACTTCTATCTGAAATCCCCGTCTGACCAACAAAATATCATTACATCCTACGCTGCATATCTGAAAATTGCACCGGATAGCATGAGCTGCGAGGTACGCACACTCCCGCCGGACACAAGCGAATACGTCGAGCAGATGCGGCAGTTCCAGAAAACCGAAGAAAGCGAAAACTGCTGCGCGGAGATCGAAGACAATATTGAGAAGATTGGTCTTGGCATTGCCAGCGAGTCTATCCGGCACCGGTTCTTCCTCGTTTTTCAGTACGAAGCCAAGATGCGCGCCAAGCGCAACACCGTCAAGGGCATTATCCAGCGCCTAAACGAAGAAGCGGATACCGCCCGGCGGTATCTGGATATCTGCGAGCTGGAGGTCTTAGAGCCGCGCTATACGGACGACTTTGTGCTGAAGCTCCTGTATGAGCTCATCAACAAAGGCACCAGCCTGCGCGTCAAGCTGCCAGAGGGCGTGTTTGACATGACGACGGAGGCGCATGGGGTGTATGGAGAATAAAACGAGGAACGGATTCGTCCGTTCCTCGTTTGGGGCTAATGTTTGGCGTTTCTATTCATCATCCGTTATGATCCACGTTCCTTTTCGCTGCGATCCTTCACGACGTATGCTGCCAGTTTCCTTCAGTTTTGCGACTAGCCGTTTAACCGTCGCCTGCGAAACAGAGAGTTTTTCACCATATGCTTTATACGTCAAGCTGGGATTCTGACGGATAACGTCAATCAACTGCAACTCGAAGTCTCTCTGCACTCCAACTAAACCATCCTACATGGCTTGATTTTTGAGGTCTTAAGGTCACCATTGAGCCGTTTGAGGCCATTTTGAGCTTGAATGGGGTCAGGAATATCTTTTTCGGGGTCATCGTGGTCGTAGTTGACCTCATTACACTCCGGTTTGAGGTCAATAGACGTACTCCGAATGACAACGGAGGTACATGAAGTGTATGGAGAATGAAAGGAAAAGGAGGAGCAGACGCATCCGCTCCCCCTAGGTGTCCTCCGCAGAGTAACACCGCAATTCCATATGACAGACAGCGAGAAATTCTTCCCGCCTGCGGTGGCCCAAAGAACATATGCCCAAGCCATATCACAAATTTACTATATCATATTTTTCAAGAAATGCAAGCTGCAACTACCATGCAGGCTTGCCAGTTGCAATCAGGCTGTCCAAGTCCATATACGCATTTTCAATCGCTTCGACATGATACAGGTCGTACATCTTATAAACAAAATCGGTAAGTCCTTTTTCATCCAACGTTTTCAGCACGGCACCTGCTGTTGTATTTTTATGCTGGGCATAGCTTTCTAGCAAATATGTGAAAAATCGAAACTCCTTACTCAATTTCATCACCCCGTAAATACAGAGAATTTCGCGGATCACCGGTAGCTTGCTCCGATTCCCATAGATCAAAAATCGCAAGCGGACTGAAATGCCAGAGCCGCAGAGCGTTGTCTGACAGCATTTCATGTGTTTTAGAATCCCAAAACAGCCGAAGCGCGTCCATATCGGATATATTGCGGCTTTTTGAAATCAGTTCCGCCACTTCTGAATCAATGTTTTGAAGGATCGGCGGTAACGTTCTGTTATTCATAGGTATTTCCCCTTACATACCGCAGCATGGATAAGCCTTTCCATGTCAAAAACGCATACTGGTCAGCCAGCTTCTGTGGCTTCAAAAGAATTAAGGCTGTTTCTTCGTTTATAATTCCGGCCATATAATCGCTGATGACCGGCATCGTGTTATCGTTGGCAACCGGCCCAATCACAACGTCATATTTCTCACCGCTGTAAACACTTTTGCGATTATCTGTCACATATCTGAGCCAGTCCCCATCTGCGGATGGAAAACGCAGCACGGAGAGCGCAGCTGTCTTCGTATCATCAAATTCATAGACCGATACAGTTGGGACGCCTTTTCCGCGGCGAAGTGCTTGCAGCTTTGCCCACCGGATAGCCTGATCCTCGCTGGAGGTCGTATAGAACCCTGCGCCAAAATCCAGCGCACGGTTGGAAACGATGATTTGTGGCTCTGTAACCCCTATATTGCTTCCGTGATAAAGAATCATAACGCCCACCTCTTTTTGCTTCTGATTCTATTATATCCAAAACCCAAATAATTTCAAGGAGTGTGATCCACTTGAAAAAGAACCGCAAAAATAAACCCGCCCTGCCGCCCAACTTGCCGCCGGAGCAGGAGCAGATTATTGAGGAACAGCCGAAGAAGCAGCCGTTTCTCAAACGTCTGCTGTTTGGCGCGGAAACGCCGGATCTGAGCGAGTTAGAAGCAGGCTCTACAACAATTCTGGACATTCTCTCGCCCACGAGCGTGGACACCAAAAGCCGGGACTACATTGTAGTGGACGGCATTTTTCATGCCTATCTTTACATTACGGGCTACGGCTACTCCACGACCGTCGGCGCAAGCTGGCTGGCACCGCTGGTCGAGGCCGGCGAGGGCGTCAGCATTTCATTTCACTTTGACAAGCAATCCAAAGAAAAAATTCTGGCGAAGATTTCGCAGCAGACCATGATGAACCGCAGCCGAATGCGTGACGTTGCGGACACCCGGCAGGACTTTGAGGAACTGGACAGCGCCATCGCCTCTGGAATGTACCTCAAGGACGTGATGAACCGGCAGGGTGAGGACTTTTATTATATGCACACGCTCATTGAGGTTACGGCCGGTGATCCGGAGACGCTGGAGCATCGTGTCACGGCAGTTGAAAAGCTGTGTGTCTCCGTGGACATGATCGCCCGCCGCTGCGAGTACAAGCAGGAGCAGGCGTTTTTGTCCATGCTGCCGATTCTCTATCTTGATCCGGACATTGAACGCAAATCGCGCCGCAATGCGCTTACCAGCGGTGTGGCGGCGGCGTTCCCGTTTGCGTCCTATGAGCTGTCTGACCGGAACGGCATCTTCCTCGGCCTCAATATGTACAACCGCTCGCCGGTCTTTCTGAACCCCTACGACGACTACAAATACACGAACGGCAACATTTGGATTGGCGGATCGTCCGGCGCGGGCAAGACGTTCACGCTCCAATGCGTCGGCGGGCGTCTGCGGCAGCAGGGCAAGCGCGTCATTTACATCATCCCGAAGAAAGGCCACGAATTTCGCCCGCGCTGCGAACAGCTCGGCGGTCTGTATCTGAGAATGTCTCCATCCTCGCCGGACTGCCCGAATATCATGGCGATCCGCAGAAAATCGCTCGACACCTACGCAGGCCTCAAGGGGCTTGCCTCCCGAGACGATTCCGTGCTGGCAGATAAAATCTCCCGGCTTATCATCTGGTACAGCCTGCAGAAGCGCGATCTCAGCGACGAAGACCGGAACTATCTGGACACGTCGCTGGTCGAGTGTTACCGGCGGTATGGTATCACATTTGACAATACTTCCGTTCTGAACGAAGACGGGAGCTTCTGCGAAATGCCTGTGCTTGCAGACTGGTACGACGTGCTTCAGGAAAGCGCGGATACGCGGCATCTGGCCGTCGTGCTGGCGCGGTATGTGACCGGCTCGGCCTCCGCGATGGGCGGCCGGAATGAGATCGACCTCGACAACAAATATATCGTCATTGACACATCGGGTATGCCGGACGACCTGCTCCTGCCCGGTATCTTCTGGGCAACGGACATTGCGAACGACCTCATTTCAAGTGCGGGCGGGCAGCTTTCGGCACTGATCTCAGACGAACTCTGGTCGCTGGTCGGTGCAAACTCCAATCCGCTGGCGGCAGGCTATATTCAGGAGATGGTCAAGACCATCCGCGGCCTCGGCGGTATCGCCATCACGTCCACGCAGGGTATGCAGGATCTGTTCTCGCTGGATAACGGCAAATACGGCAAAGGCATCCTGGATTCCAGCCGCATCAAGATCGTCATGCAGATGGAGGAACAGGAAGCGCGGCTCATTCAGAATGTCCTGAACCTGTCCGAGGAAGAAGTCCGACAGATCACAAGATTCCGCCGCGGCGAAGGGCTTCTGTG
>CDZA01012451.1_pt1 | contig 11554 bp, 10 predicted proteins | sample 554881 | NCBI WGS metagenome assembly CDZA01 (sample SAMEA3182082, study PRJEB8094) | gut metagenome | biome: human; feature: gut; material: Stool; isolation source: human stools | place: Canada | collected 2012-12-04
AGGTCGAACCAGCTCTGCGCGCAGACGTAGTTGGCGATCGACTGCTGGGTGGAGATGTGCCGCTCGCAGCGCGGGGCGTACTTCCCTGCCAGCGTGAACGCGCCGAGATCCGCGAGGATGAGCGCGTCGACGCCCGCGGCATCGAGCTGCTCGAGATAGGCCGGGAGCGCGGCGGCCTCATCATTGCGGGGCATGATATTGACCGTGCAGTGGACCTTCACGCCCGCGGCGTGGGCCAGCTGCACCGCCTTCGGCAGCTCGTCCGGCGTAAAGTTGCCGGTGAACGAGCGCATGCCGAAGCTCGTGCCTGCCAGATACACGGCGTCCGCGCCGTAGGCGACGGCCATGCGCAGCTTTTCCATATCCCCTGCCGGGCTCAGAAGCTCCGGCTTACGTCTGTCCATCTGTCTGATTCTCCGTATCGGTGGTCTCTTCGCCGTCCGCGGGCGCGTCCGTCTGCTCCTCGTCCGGCTGGGTCTTGCCCGCGAGCTCCGCCAGGAAGTTCTGGTGCTCGTAATAGGTCTCGGAGAAGTGGTGGACGCCGTCGGCGTTCAGGGCGTAGAAGTAATAATTGGTCTCGGCCGGGTACAGCGCCGCACGGATGGAGTTCATACCGGGGTTGGCGATCGGGCCTGCGGGCAGACCGGCGTTCGTGTAGGTGTTATAGGGGCTGATGACGCCCTTGTCCGCGTTGGAGAGCACTTCCTTGCGCTCGGCGAGCGCGTACTGGATGGTCGCGTCGATCTCGAGGCAGGGATAAAGCTTGCTGCACAGGCGGTTGTAGATGACGGAGGCGATGGAGGCGCTCTCGGAGGTCTTCGCGGTCTCCTTCTCCACGAGGGAGGCGACGGTGATGAGGTCGTAGAGCGAGAGTCTGCCGTCCGTGATCTCGGTCTCGGTGAAGCCGTTCGTGCGCATGCGCTGGGCCAGACGGTCGTTGAGCGCGTCCAGCGCGTCGTAGAGATCGTCGGTGAATTTGTTATCGAAGTTGCGCAGGAATTTGTCGATGACGTTCGCCGGATCGTCGCTCATATAGAACTGATACGTATCCGGGAAGAGATAGCCCTCCAGCCGGTTTTCGCTGCCGTAGGGGATCTCCTGCAGGAAGTCATAGGCAAATTCGTAGCTCGCCGCGGTATCGGCCAGATCCTGATAGGAGCAGACGCCGTCAGCTTCGAGCAGGCGGAAGATATCCTCGCACTCGTAGCCCTCGGGAATGGTGACCTCAACGACCGCACGGTCGGGGCTGGCCTCGATCATGTTGCTGACGAGGGCGTGATAGTCGTAGCGGCTGTTCAGCGTATAGGTGCCGGGCTCGATGGTCTTTTCCGCGTGGGAGGCCCAGCAGTAGAATTTGAACAGGGTCTCATAGCGCACGAGACCCTTGCTTTTGAGCTCTCCGGCGATCTGCGAGATCGTCGCGCCGTCGGGGATGGAGACGGTGATCTCGGCGTCCTCTTTCGTCAGCGACAGCACGTCGTCGGCGCAGCGCCAGACCGCCACGGCCAGCAGCACAGCCACTGCCAGCACGCAGCACACGTACAGCAGCACCCGGATGCCGGACGGCAGCCGCGGGCGCTTCTTTTCGGGCTCCTGGCTCTCCGGCTGCGTCTCCTGGTCGACGGTCAGATCCGCGTATTCCTCCGGGATCTTCGGCTCGAAGAGCGGCTGCATGCCGGGCTTGGGCGCTTCTTCGGCGGCGTCCGGCGTGTCGGGCGCAGGCGCATCCGGCTGTTCGGGCTGCGCCGCATCGCCGGGCCCGTCCATCATCGCGTCGACGCGGGCCAGATCGTCCTTGACCGACGCCAGCAGCTCATCGAGCGAAAGCTCTTCCAGACTTTTTTCCAGCGCGTCCTGCTCGGGCGTCTGTTCGTCCGGACGGGCGTTGGGATTCTGTTCAGCCATGTGTTCCTCCCTTATGCGCGGTAGACGATGTCGGCCGCGACCTGATCCGCGGCGGCCTTCCCCTTCAGCGCCTGCAGGCACAGAAGGCCAAACTCGTCAGCCGAGCCCGCCGCGCGGCCGGTGATGACGCGGCCATCCTGCACAGCGCCGCAGGCCGTCATGACGGCGGCGCCCATCTTCTCCTCGAGGCCCGGGTAGCAGGTGGCTTTGCGGCCGTCGGTGATGTGCAGCTGGGCAAGGATCGTGGGGGCGGCGCAGATGGCCGCGATATATTTGCCGTCCGCATAGGCAAGGCGGATGAAATTCATGGCGGTATCGCAGGCGAGGATCGAATGCACACCGCCGAGGCCGCCGGGCAGGATGACCATGTCGGTCGAAGCCAGCTTCAGATCCTCCACGCGGCAGTCGGCCTGTACGCGCACGCCGTGACCGGCCTCGATCAGCGTCCCGCCGATCCCGGCGAGCTGCACTTCCACGCCGCCGCGGCGCAGAATGTCGCACGGCGCAATGGCTTCCATCGGCTCAAAGCCGGTACCCAAGATCATATATACCATTATATTATGCTTCCTCCAGACATTTTTTTACGTACGAATACAGTTCCTCGTGAATATCCTCGATCGAGCGGAGCTTTCCGTCTTTCACGCAGGAGACGACCGTCCAGCCGAAGTAGGCCGCGGCCTGCCGCGCGACCTCGCGGCACTGGTGCAGATACTTGTCGTTGCGCTCGTGGATGTCGGCCTTCGTCCCGGTGTCGCTCTCGCGCTTGCGCATGAGCGTCTCGGCGATCTCCACCGGCATGTCGAGGCACAAAACCAGATCCGGCTTCGGCAGGCCCATGCGGCAAAATTCCAGGTCATAGAGCCAGGAGAAGAATTCCTCCCGCGCCGCTCCCTCGAGCTTTCCGCCCTGGTGGACGGCGTTGGACGTCGTATAGCGGTCCGACAGGATGAGGCCGCCCGCCGCGTAATCGTCCTTCCAGACGCGCTGATAGGACGCGTAGCGGTCGACCGCGTAGAAGGTCGAGGCCGCGTAGGCGTTGACGCTGTTCGGGTCGTCGCCGAACTCGCCGTTGAGATACATCCGGATGAGCGCCGACGACGGCTCGAGATACTGCGGAAACTGCAGACGGCGGAACGGGATGTTCTCGCTCTGCAGCCGCTTGGTCAGAAGTGCGAACTGTGTGGATTTTCCGGTACCGTCGGTACCCTCAAACACGATCAGTTTTCCCATGTTGTTTACCCTCTTATCCGTTTGCCGAGCACGGCAAACAGGTATTTTGGCAGCCGGAGCATACGTCCGAACCGCTTCGGCTCCTTGATGAGCCGGTAGAGCCATTCCAGATTGCAGCGGATCATCCACTTCGGCGCGCGCTTCACGGTCCCCGCGAAGCTGTCGAGCGAGCCGCCGAGGCCGATCATGAGCTTGACGTGCAGCGCGTCCAGATGGTCCTTCATGAAAAGCTCCTGCTTCGGCGCGCCGAGGCAGACAAAGAGCACGTCGGGCCGGGCGGCGTTGATCTTCTCGATGATCGGGGCTTCGTCCTTGAAATAGCCGTCGTTCATGCCGCAGATATGCAGCTTCGGGTGCTTTTCGAGCATTTTCTGCGCGGCAAGCTCTGCGATGCCGGGCTTGCTGCCGAGCAGGAACAGGCCGCCGCCGGTCTTCTCGAGAATGGAGAGCAGACGGTCGGCAAAGTCGACGCCCGCGACCTTCTGCTTGAGCGGCGTCTTTAAAAGCTTCGAGGCCAGGACGACGCCGGCGCCGTCCGGCAGGACGAGATCCGCGCCGTTGATGAGCGCGCGGAGCTTTTCGTCGTGCAGGGCTTCGTAGGCGATCTCGGCGTTGGGGGTCACGGCGTAGCAGGTCCTGTCTCCCGCGAGGATCTGTTCGGCGCGGGCGGTGGCCTCATCCATCGTGACGTTATCAAACTGCAGGCCCATGATATCCAGTTTCATGTGCAGGCATACCTCACCAATTTAGAATCATACGCATATCATCTTAGCACATATTTCCGCATTTGTCCACGCAATTTCGGGGCCAATTTCCTTCCGCGGAGTTTCACATGCGCCCGGCGCTGCATAAACTGTTATGAAAGCGAAGCGTGAACGACCCTGGTTTCGGCCACGCGAACCTTTACGATCATATAATAGGAGGTCATCCGAATGTCTGAACCTGCACAGGCTGGCAAGACCTGTGATCTGCGCGGCATCCGTGAGGCTGTTTGCGTGCATACGGGGAAAATCACGGACAGCTGCCTTGCCAAAGACTGCATTGAAGATCTGCGCGTGTACTTAACGGTGGACTCCCAGCACACGCTGGACTGCGCGGCGAGCGCGAAGGCGCGGTTCGTGGAGCTGCTGTTTGTCGATGTTCAGGTGGAGTGTGTCCCCTACTCCTCCGGCTACTTTACGGTCGACGTTACTTTCTACTACCGCGTCATCGCCGACGCGACGCTCTCGGCCGGGCGGACGAATACGGTCACGGGCCTGGCGGTCTTCTCGAAGCGGCTGGTGCTGTTCGGCGGCGAGACCTGCGCCCGGATCTTCTCGAGCAAGGACGATCTGACGTGCCTCTGCAAAAAGTCGCTGCAGTCGGTCTCGCTGCCGCGGGCCATTGCCGAGACGGTCGACCCGATCATCCTCGGCTCGCGCGTGATGGAGGCGTGCGGCTGCTGCTGCCAGAGCGAGACCGCTCCCTCCATCCCCGAGGCGCTGCTGGGCTGCTTCGACGAGCCGCTGGTGCTGACCGGCGAATGCAAGCGGCTGCTCGTGACCATCGGGCAGTTCTCCATCGTCCGGCTCGAGCGCGACACGCAGCTGCTCATCCCGACGTTCGACTACTGCGTCCCCTCGAAGACCTGCCCGCCGGTCGGCGGTGCGAGCACCGAGAGCCCCTGCGACGTTTTCAGCCAGATCGAGTTCCCGATGGACGCCTTCTTCCCCGGCAAAAACGAACCCTGCATCAAACCCGAAGACAGCTGCACCGGCTGCAGCCGGACGAAATAAGCAAACCCGGGCTTCCCCACCCAGAGGGAAGCCCGGCTTTCCTTTTTGGCCGCTGTTTTACACGGATTTTCGATGGATTTAACATCCACGGAGAAATCTCACGAAGATTTAACACGGGCATGCACGCGCTTTTGACATTTTAAATTTATAGTAGGGTCAGAACACAAGAGAAATACGGAAAGGGATCTTTGTGAAATGACGATTTTTGCCTTTTTGACCATGCTCGGCTCGCTGAGCCTGTTCCTGTTTGGCATGAGCGTGATGGGGACGGCGCTGGAAAAGCGGGCGGGCGGCTCGCTGAAGGCCATTCTGGCGAAGCTGACGAGCGGACGGTTTTCCGGCCTGCTGACGGGCCTCGCCGTGACGGCGGTGATCCAGTCGTCGTCGGCGACGACGGTCATGGTGGTCGGCTTTGTCAACTCCGGGCTTCTGAGCCTGCGGCAGTCGATCCCGGTGATCATGGGCGCGAACATCGGCACGACGGTCACGGCGTGGCTGCTGTCTCTGTCCGGCATCAGCGGCGACAGCCTGTTTCTGCAGCTGCTGAAGCCGTCGTCGTTCACGCCGGTGCTGGCCGTGATCGGCATCATTCTGTATCTGACCGGCAAGGGCAAGAAAAAGGACACGGGCCTCATCCTGCTCGGCTTTGCGACGCTGATGTTCGGCATGGAGTCGCTGTCCGGCTCGGTCTCGGGGCTGCGCAACGACCCGAACTTCACAAAGTTCTTCCTGATGTTCTCCAATCCCATTCTCGGCGTGCTGGCCGGTGCGATTCTGACCGGCATCGTGCAGTCCTCGTCCGCCTCGGTCGGTATCCTGCAGGCACTCTCGTCGACCGGCGCGGTCAGCTATGGCGCGGCGATCCCCATCATCATGGGCCAGAACATCGGCACCTGCGTGACGGCCATGCTTTCGTCCGTCGGCACGAATAAAAATGCCCACCGGGCCGCCGTCGTGCATCTGAGCTTCAATATCATCGGCACGGTCGTCTGGCTGACGGTGTTTGAGACGGCGAATCTGCTGCTGCACTTCTCCTTTGTTGACCAGCCGATCGACACGTTCCAGATTGCGGTCACCCACTCGATCTTCAATGTGCTGTGCACGCTGATGCTGCTGCCGTGCTGCGGGCTGCTGGAAAAGCTGTCGTACCGGCTGATCCCGGAGACGGATCACCCCGATACCGCCGCCGTGCTGGACGAGCGTCTGTTCGCCACGCCGGCCATCGCGCTCGTCAAGAGCGAGGAGCTGACCAAGCGCATGGCCGCCGACGCGGAGCTGGCGCTGCATGAGAGCCTGCAGGCCGTGCTGCACTTCACGCCGGAGCTGGCCGCCTCGGTCCGCAGGCGTGAGGACGACACCGACCGGTATGAGGACACGCTCGGCACCTTCCTCGTGCATCTGGCCACGCAGCCGATGAGCGAGCAGGACAGCGTGGAATCGTCGAAGCTGCTGCATCTGATCGGCGATTTCGAGCGCGTCGCGGACCACGCCGTCAACATCATCGAATCCGCCGAGGAGCTGAAGGAGAAGGGCGTCTCGTTCACGCCGCCGGCGCAGAAGGAGCTGCAGACCATGCTGGACGCGGTCGGCGAGATCGTCGATCTGACGAGCCGCGCATTCCTGCAGGACGATCTGGCGCTGGCGCGGCAGGTCGAGCCGCTCGAGCAGGTCATCGACAAGCTCAAGGACGAGCTGCGCACGAACCACATCGCCAGACTCCAGCGCGGCGAATGCTCGCTGGCCGCGGGCTTCGTGCTCTCCGACCTGCTGACGAACCTCGAGCGCGTATCCGACCACTGCTCGAACATCGCCGGCTGTCTGCTCGACATGAAGAACGAGCGCATCGACCTGCACAAGTATCTCGGCGACGTCAAATCCGGCAGCAACGAATTCTTGCTCCAGTACAACGCGTTTGAGGAAAAGTACAAGCTGGAAGCCTGACGCCTTGCTTTTCCCGGCCCCGTGTGCTATCCTGAGAAAAAGATAACTGGGAGGTACGGATATGGCGATTTGGGCATTGGCAGGCACGCTGGCCTTCAGCTTCCTGCTCGAACTGATCGGCGCATCGGCGGCAAACAGCTCCGGCTGGGGCATCGTCGGCGCGATCGCCGCAATGGGCGCCTTCCTGATCCATACGATCGAACAGGCGCATAAAAAAACGCCGGATGAGGACGATAAACCGGAGGAATAAACCAAGACCCGCCGTGCTGCTGCGCGGCGGGCCTTTTTCTCTTTTACGCGCTGCGTTCCGATTCGAGGGTGCGGAGGGCTTTGCGGAATTGGTGGGAGAAGAGGATGGAGGTGAAGGTCACGGCGAGGGTATCGGCGACGGGCTCGGCCAGGTAGACGCCCAGGGTCGGGTCCGGGACGAGGTGCGGCAGCAGGTAGATCAGCGGGATGAGCAGGACGAATTTGCGCATGACGGCCACGATGATGGAGCAGACGGCCTTGCCGATGGAGACGAAGGTGATCTGGCAGGCCTGCTGGATGCCGAAGATCGCCAGCACCGCGCAGTAGATGCGAAGGGCGCGGCCGGTGAATTCGATCAGTTCGGCGTCCGGCGTGAAGATCCCGGCGAACACGCGCGGGCAAAGCATGACAAACGCCCAGATCAGCGCGGAATACGTCAGGCAGACGGTCAGGAGCACGCGGAAGGTCTTTCTGACGCGCTCGACGTTCTTTGCGCCGTAGTTATAGCTCAGGATCGGCTGCGCGCCCTGCGAGATCCCCTGCAGGGGCAGGAGCGCAAACTGCATAACGCTCGTGAGGATGGTCATGGCGCCGACGGCGATATCGCCGCCGTAGCGGGCCAGCGAGGAATTGAAGCAGACGGAGAGCACGCTCTCGCTCGCCTGCATGATAAACGTCGCCGTGCCGAGGCCTACGCAGGGCAGGATGAGCCGCGGGCTCTGCAGGAAGTTCTGCACACGCAGCTTCAGGACGCTTTTTTTGCTGAACAGGAACAGCACGACCCACAGGCACGACACGCCCTGTGAGACAATGGTCGCCAGCGCAGCGCCGCGCACGCCCATGCCGAGCTTGAAGATCAGGATCGGGTCGAGCACGATATTGCACACGGCGCCGATCAGCACGGTGAGCATCCCCTCCCGCGCAAAGCCCTGGGCGGTGATGAACGCGTTCATGCCGAGCGTCAGCTGGACGAAGACGGTGCCGATGGCGTAGATCTGCATATAGTCGGCGGCATAATCGATGGTCTGCTCGCTCGCGCCGAAGGCAAGGAGCAGATCGCGGTTCCAGATGAGAAGCACCGCGGTCAGGACGGCAGAGATGCCAAGCTGCAGGGAGAAGCAGCCGCCGATCATCTTTTCGGCCGTCTGCAGATCGCCCTTACCCATGCTGATGGACGCGCGCGGTGCGCCGCCTGAGGCGACGAGCGCAGCGAAGGCCGACACGATCAGGATGATCGGCGTGCAGACGCCAAGACCGGTCAGGGCCAGGCTGCCGACCTGCGGCATGTGGCCGATGTAGATGCGGTCTACAATATTATAGAGCATATTGACGAGCTGCGCGATCACCGTCGGGATCGCCAGCCGGAACAGGAGTCTGCCGATCGGCTCCGTGCCGAGAAACGCGTTTTTCTGATCCATCCGGACGCCTTCTTTCTGTGAAATGCCAGAAGATATTATAGTGTGCGGAGGACGGGCCTGTCAACGGAAAACAAGATGTTGCGGAAGGCGGGAGGTTTTGGCCCATATATGGTGATGTTGGCAGAAAAAAGTTTAATATTTGCTTAAAACCGGAGAAAAACGTTGAAAATACAGCGCAAATATGGTACTCTTTTGGTAAACATAATACTCCAACCACAGGAGGAGAAGGACATGAAGAAACAAAGATGGCTCAGCCTGGTGCTGATCCTGGCGCTCGTCGTGGGGCTGTGCAGCGTGTGCGCGGCCGCGGCGGACGATCAGACCGCAGAGCAGCCCGTGCAGGAGGCGGCGGACACGGTCGCAGAAGCGGAAGCTGCGCCCGCCGACGGGACACAGCCCGATGCGGCTGCGGCAGAAGCAAACACGGAAACTGCCGAACAGCCGGAGCAGGATGCGGCGGCAGAAACGGATGCGGCCGCAGAGGAAGCGCCGGCGGACGGCACGCACATCCACGCAGTCAACCGCGAGGACGCCTGTGAGGAACCGGCTTTCGAGCCGCTGACGGTGCGCGGCGGGCAGCTGGAAAGCGGCTGCTACTATCTGACGGAGGACTGGACGCTGGACGAGCCGCTGTGTGTGGCGAAAAACGGCGTGCAGGTGACGCTCTGCCTGAACGGCTATTCCCTCTCGCTCGCAGACGGCGCGGAGGGCTGCATCATTTACCTTGCCGTCAGCGACGAAGGGGCGGAGCCCTCGGTGCTGACCATCACGGACTGCAACGGGGCCGGGACCTCGAGCAACTACTATGTCGGCGAGGCCGGTGAGCTGATCTTTGACGACGGGAGCTTTGCCTGGCAGGAGGCCTATATCGCGGCGAACGAGAAAAACGCGCTCGCGGGCGGCCGCATCACCGGCGCGACGGCCGGAGCCATCAGCGTGGGCGACTATAACCAGCTGTATCTGTCCGGCGTCAATATCATCGACAACGAGGGCCGGTACGGCGCGGGCGTTGTCATCGCAGCGCACGCGAAGGCCGTGATCGACAGCTGCGTCATCGCGGGCAACCGGCTGACGGGCGAAATGAAGGCTTCGGAGCGGCAGATCCTGGGCGGCGGCGTGTACTGCGCGGGCGAACTGGAGCTCTGCGGCACGACGAACCTCACCGGCAACCGCGCGCAGGACGCGCAGAACAACCTTTGGCTGGATGAGACCGGCACGGTAACGATCGGCACGCTGGGCCTTGACAAGCAGGCGCGCATCGGCGTCAGCGGCCAAGCGGAGCAGGCCGTTTTGACCGGCTACGCGGATGATTTCTCGGAGAACTTTACGAGCGACGATCCGACGCTCTGCATCAGCGCCGTGCATGAAAACGGCTTTACGGACCTGCAGCTGCAGGAGGCCGTCTATACCCTCACGCTCGTGACGGATGAGAATGACGAGCCCGTCACGCTGGAAGCGGAACAGGGCAAGAGCCTTGCGGATCTGTATGTCAACGACCCCGAACGGGAAGACGCCGCCTTTGACGGCTGGTACACGGAAGACGAGGAACCCGTCGACACGCAGCAGCCGCTGCATCTGACGGCGGATACGACGCTCTACGCGCACTGGACGCAGGCTTCGGACGAAGAAGCCGCTCCCCTGCCCGATTACGATCCTGACACTCCGCTGACGCGGCAGGAGGCGGCAAAGACGCTCTATCAGATGGCAAAGCAGCTGGGGCTGGACACCGAGGCAGGCGCGGACGTTGATCTGACGCAGTTCACGGACGCGGACGAGATCGGCGCCGACGCGGAGGATGCGGTCCGCTGGGCCTATGCCTCTGACCTGCTGACGGAAAAGGACGGGAAGCTGCGCGTGCAGGAGGAGCTGAGCAGAAAAGAGCTCTCCCGGATGCTGGAGGATCTTCTGGCGCTGAGCAGCGCGGATTGAGCGGCAGTCCTTACGGAATTTTACAATTTGACTACATAGCAGCAAACGACCCCGGCAGCGATCTGGCTGCCGGGGCGGTCGTAGTGCTTTTTATGTGAGGGCGCGATGCAGCGGCGCGGGGACGAAGCCCTCCTCGGTCAGACGCCAGAAGGTATCGAAGCCGCAGCGGCGGGCAAGCGCAACAGCTTCGGCATAGCCGAAGGCGACGTCGCAGGCGCGGTGGGCGTCGGCGGTGAAGAGGATCTTCCCGTCCATCTCCCGCAGCAGGCGCAGAAGCGGCTCGGCGGGATACGGCGTCTGCCGGTAGCCGCGGCTGATCGCACCGGTATTGATCTCGAAGATCTTCCCTGCCCGGATCAGCCGCTCCATCGCGGCGCGTGCGCTGGGCGGGACGATGGGATAGCGCGTGTGCGGCTCATCGAACTTCGTGATGAGGTCAAAATGGCCGACGATATCGACCTGCGGGACCTCTGCCAGGCAGGCGACGAGCGCGTAGTAGCAGTCGGCCTGCGCCGCCATGTCGCCGCCGAACTGCACCTGCGCACACTGCGCCAGCAGCTGCGCGCTGCCGTCGACGGTGAAGCGCGTGCCGTCCGGCAGGGCGGTAAAATAGTGGACGGAGCCGATCAGATAATCGAGCTTCTGCTCCGGCAGCGGCGAGCAGCTGTCCCACTCCAGCCCGCAGTAGAGGGAAAAGCGGCCGCGAAAGTCCGCCTGCAGGCTGCGCGCCTCGCGCAGATAATCTGCCAGACAGCTCTGGTCGATCGCCCAATCGTTTGCGAACGGAAGCGGGCTGTGCCCGCTGAAGCCCAGGGCGTCCAGGCCCGCGGCTTCGGCGTTCTGCGCCATGCGCGCGAGCGTGTCCTGTCCGTCGTCGTAGAGGCTGTGGGTGTGAAGACTCTGCAGAAGCATAGGTGGCCTCCTGTGGTTTTTTCTTTGAGTATAGCATATCTGTCTCCGCATGCAAACAGCCGCCCGCCGGATTTTTTCCGGCGGGCGGCTGTTTGCGCGTCAAAGTGTCCAAACGTATGCATGATATGCACGCCGTAATGTATAATTAGAACAAAATATTCAAATTTTGCAGAAAATACTTGCATAATCATGCAT
>CDZA01060346.1_pt1 | contig 11390 bp, 6 predicted proteins | sample 554881 | NCBI WGS metagenome assembly CDZA01 (sample SAMEA3182082, study PRJEB8094) | gut metagenome | biome: human; feature: gut; material: Stool; isolation source: human stools | place: Canada | collected 2012-12-04
GTCTCATCACCTGTTGTAGGCAACTCATCATAGTACTTGATAGAAGCCAGCTTCACGGTAAGGAGGTTCTTCTCAGCAGAAGTACCGCCGATAACGAATGCGATGTGGTAAGGAGGACATGCTGCTGTACCCAGGCTCTTCATCTTCTCTACGAGGAATGGGAGCAGTGTACCTTCATTCTGTATAGTAGCCTTAGTCATAGGGTAGAAGTAAGTCTTGTTGGCAGAGCCGCCACCCTTGGCAACCATTACGAAGCGGTACTCGTCGCCCTCTGTAGCCTCGATATCAATCTGGGCAGGCAGGTTGCAACGGGTGTTCACCTCATCATACATATTGAGAGGAGCGTTCTGAGAATAGCGGAGGTTGTCCTGTGTAAAGGTGTTGTAAACACCCAGGCTCAAAGCCTCTTCGTCCTCGAAGTCAGTCCATACGCGCTGACCCTTCTCACCGTGGATGATAGCAGTACCTGTATCCTGGCAGAATGGGAGGATGCCCTTGACGGCAGTCTCTGCATTGCGAAGGAACTGGAGAGCTACGTACTTGTCGTTCTCTGAAGCCTCTGGGTCGCTGAGGATCTTAGCCACCTGGAGGTTGTGCTCACGACGGAGCTTGAACTCTACGTCGTGGAAACCCTGCTGTGCCAGCAAAGTAAGAGCTTCCTTAGAAACCTTGAGGATAGTCTTACCCTCGAACTCTGCTGTGCTTACGCCTTCCTTAGAGATAAGGCGATACTCTGTCTTGTCCTCTCCAATCTGGAACATTGGAGCATACTTAAAATCTGGAGTTTTTGCCATAATGTTTTTTTGTTATTTTAAACTGTTGAAATATTCAATATATTCTTTTTTCTATTTAATAGCCGAAGATTTCCTCTTGAGAGAGACGCTTGATTGGCGCAATCTTCTCCAGGCTCTTCATATCGAGATTCTTCTCATCACCGAGGATCACCATGTGATATGGCTTGCCTACGATGTTCTGCTTCTCGAAGTTGGTGATGTCCTGCAGGGTGAGTGAAGGAATCTGCTCGTAATAGAGCTTGGTTACATCATAGTCGATGCCTCTGAGCTTGGCATTGAAGTATGCGTTGATGACGCCAGCCTTGGTAACGCGACGGCTCTGGATAGACTTCATCAGGTTCTGCTTGGCAAGATTGAAGGAAGCCTCGTTCTGTGGGAGATTGTCGGTAATCTCATCGAAGACGTGGATGCAGTCCATCATCTTGTCATTCTGGGTGATGATGTGACGCATAAAGTAATCCTTCTCGTCCTTGCGAACTGGAGTGTAGTAGGCAGCACCGGCATTGTAAGCCAGACCGCGGGTCTCACGAAGCTCCTGGAAGACGATGGTATTCATGCCGCCACCATAATACTCATTGAAGAGAGAAATCAGGGCACCGTCCTTCACATCGCTCTTCTTTCCGGTGTTCTGGTAGGAGCGCAGATAGATGTTCTTGGCATCGTAAGGAGCGATATAAATCTCGTTCTGCTTGATTTCTTCCATCTTGTACTCCTTGCCCTCAGGAACGGCAGCAAGCTTCTTGGCTGTCTTGTGCTCCTTGGCGAGCAGGGCGTTGAGCTGCTTCTCGCTGTAAGGACCGTAGTATGCCACGGTATGCTCGATGTTGTTCAGTCCACCCAGAAGATTGACGAGCTCCTGAGGATCCATCTTGCGCAGGTCAGCGGTCTTGATGGCGTTGCGGGTTGGGTTGTAGGCACCGTAGGTGCTGTAGTCCCAGAGATAGCTGAAGTTTGACATCTGGTTGGTCTTGGCATCCTGCTGTTGCTTCTCGATGAGGTCGATGAACTGGTTCCATGAGGTCTTGTCTGCCTTGGCATGGTGCAGGATTTCCTCCGTCAGCCGGAGAGCTGCAGGAAGGTTCTCGTTCAGACCGTTGAGGCTGATCTGCAGAGTCTTGGAACCCTGGGCGATGCTGAAGTTGCAAGCCAGCTTGTAGAAAGTCTGCTTGATGGCAGAAACGCTCTTCTTGTCGGTTCCGATATAGTCGAGATACTGGGCTGCATAGCTGTAGCGGATATCATCCTCATCGCCGAACTCGTAGCGGAATACGAGGTTGAAGAGGTCGTCCTGGGTGTTCTGCTTGTATACGAGAGGCAGCTTCCTGCTGGTCTTGCCTACGGTAAGGTCCTTCTTGAAATCGAGGAACTGAGGCTGGATTTCAGGCACCTGGGCGTTCTTGATTTCCTTGACGAAAGCACTCTCATACTCGCGGTTTGCCGGAATAGGAGTGATGGCAGGCTTCTCAATCTTCTTCAGGGTAGTATCCTCGCCCATTTGCTTGTAGACGCAGATGAAGTTGTCATCGCGCAGATATTTGTTGGCGAAATCCACGATGTCCTGCTTGGTCAGCTTGCTCTGACGCTCCAGCTTGCTGGCTACGTCTTCCCATTTCTCGTCGTTGATGAAGGCATCTACCATGATGCTGGCACGGTTGTCATTGCTGTCGAGACCTCTGTAGAAGTTCAGCTTCTTGTTGGCGATGACCGAAGGCAGAAGGTCGTTGTCGAATTCTCCACGGCGCAGCTTCGCCATCTCCTGGAGCATGAGGCCGCGGACCTCTTCCAGCTTCTGACCCTTATTAGGATTACCGGCAAGGATGAAGGCAGAATAGTCGTGCAGACCATAGACGAAGGCTCCGGCAGAAGCCAGCTTCATCTGCTGCTCCAGGTCAACCTCCATCAGTCCAGCCTTACCGTTAGAAAGCATGTCCTCGATGACATCGAGGATATCGCTCTCCTTGTCGTTGGCACCCTTGAATTTCCAGGCGAGCATCACGTTTTCAGCTTCCTTGCCCACTACGGCAGTATCCTTGACGGCAGTAATATCCGGCTGCAGGCTGAACTCAGGACGGGTGAGGTTGTCGCTCTTCTTCCATGAACCGAAGTACTTGTCGATGATGGCAATGGTCTGGTCTGGGTCGAAATCACCTGCCAGACAGATAGCCACATTGTTAGGTACATAGTAGCGGTGGAAGTAGTTCTGGATGTTGATGATGCTAGGGTTCTTGAGATGTTCCTGCTCACCGATGGTGGTCTGGGTACCGTAAGGATGGGTAGGGGTGAGAAGCTTCCAGAGGGCAGCAAACTCCTTGTCGTTGTCGCTAGCCATAGAGATGTTCTTCTCCTCGTAGACAGCCTCCAGCTCGGTATGGAAACCGCGGATCACCATGTTTTGGAATCGGTCGCTCTGTACCTTTGCCCAGTTCTCAATCTCGTTGTTCGGGATGTTCTCCACATAGCAGGTCACGTCGTTGGAAGTATAGGCGTTGGTGCCCTGGCTTCCGATGCTTGCCATCAGCTTGTCGTACTCGTTCGGGATGTTGTATTTGGCAGCCAGCTGCGAAACCGAATCGATTTCGTGGTAAGCCTGCTTGCGCTGCGCAGGGTCGGTCAGCTTGCGGTAGCTCTCATATCGGCGAGTGATTTCGTCAAGATAAGGCTTCTCCTTGGCGTGGTCGGTGGTGCCGAACTTCTGGGTTCCCTTAAACATCAGGTGCTCCAGATAGTGGGCAAGACCGGTTGTCTCGGCAGGGTCGTTTCTGGAACCTGTCTTGACGGCGATATTAGCCTGCAGACGAGGCTTTTCCTTGTTGACTGACATGTACACCGTCAGACCGTTGTCGAGGGTGTAGATGCGGGTTTTCATGGCATCACCTGGTACGGTGGTGTAATGATAATCCTTAGCTGTGGCGCTGATGCTGCCCATCAGGACAGCTGCCAGCAAAACATGCTTAATCTTCATTTCTAATTATAAATTGTTAATTCTTCATTATGAATTAATTCTCGTAATCCACTTCCTGGTCCAGACTGTTGACGAAGTTTCTGTAAACCTCTTCCTCCACATCGCCCATGGCATACTCCTTCTCGGCATCCTTCTTGATTTCCGCAATCCAGGAGCGGCGTGCCTTGATGTAGTCCTCGTGGATGCGGTTGGCATCCTCCAGGGTAATCTCGGAGATGTGGTAGTAGTCGCAGATGATCTTGTAGGTCCATGCCCACTGGTATTCGCGATAGTTGGCATCAATCTCCTCGAAGCGTCTGATGAGCTCCTGGATGGTTTCTATGGTGCCATCCTTCAGGTCGGCGATGATGCGGTCTTCCTCGCTTACCGGCAGGAGAAGTCCTGAGAGGTCATCCCAGTCGCCCACGCCTGTCTGGGTAGATGGAGGGGTGATGGCAGGATCCCGTTTCAACACTCGCTTCAGCACGGCACCCATATAGATTCTCAGGGCGATGTCGTAGTACTTGATGCCCTTGTGGAGTGATGTGGCTGGGATGATGTACTCGTGATAGAGATACTGCGATACGTTGTCGCCCGTTACCTCGCGGAGACTCTCCAGAATCTTCTTGCCCTTCAGGATTTCGCCTACGGAGAAAGGAGAGAGCCAGTCGAAGTTCACGATGCTCTTGCGGTTTTCAAGAGCACGGAGGTCGCGCTTCGGCCACTTCTTGATGTCGCGGTACAGACCCACGGTGGTGATGTTTCTGCCTGGGATGAGGAACATCTTGTCGCCATCGGCTATCAGATAGGCGAATGGCAGGTTGCGGGTGTTAGGGTGGTGCATCAGCTTGCCGAAGCATACTGAGAACGAACCCAGGGTGGCTGGCATCAGCAGGTAGGCACCGCTGGCTGTCTTCGAACCACGCTCCAGGATGCCCCAGTGCATAGGACCCATCTTGTAGGCATGGTTGCTGAAGTTGGTGGCTGAACCGGCATTATAGAATGAGAACATTCCGCCGATAAGCAGACTGCTCTTGTGATGCGATGCTGTGAATGGTCCACAGAAGGCGGCGCACGCCTCACCGTTGCTCATATAGCTGTTGGCAAAGAATACGGAGGCAGAGGCTGTGAAACCGTTGCTCAGCTGGCAGGCTTCTCCCACGAAGCAGTCCTGTATCTTCACGCTGTTGATGACACTGGAACCCTCGGCGATGATGGAGTTCTCGATGATGACTCCCGTACCGATATATACGTTGCCGTGAACCGAACCGAGCAGCGTACAGTCGCTGAGTCGTGAGGCACCGTTTACCTCGCAGAGGTCGTTGATTACGCAGTTGGTAATCTCCTTGGTGTTCACAATCTTCACGTTGCTGCCAATCTGTCCTCTTTCCGGCGCCTTGTTCTCGATGTCGGTCTTGATGAGCTGTCGGATGTTCTCCTTCAGTTCCTTGTCGGAGAAATGCTTCACCATGAAGGCAGCCAGCTGACTGTTGAGGTCGGAGAAGAGAATCACGTTTCCTTCGCCCACCTCGTTGAGCACGCTCACAAGGTTCCCCTCGCCGAAGGTAGCGCCCTCGGTGGTTTCCATCGTAGAGATGTTGGAGATGTAGCAGTCATCACCAATGGTGTAGTTGTTGATGAAGTTGCCCACGTTCTCGATGAGACAGTCGTCTCCGATGGTTACGTTTCTCAGGGTGGCATTGTTGATGCCGGAATGCTTTACGAAGCCTTGGCTCACCTCCACATTCTTGTTGAAGGCACCGATGTTTACCTCGCCATAGAGCATCACACGATGCATGTAGTTGGGCTTGAAGTCTTCTGAAACATTGATAGAAGTCCAGTCTTCTGCCCAGCAGTCGTTGCTCTTGAGTACCTCGATTTCCTCGGAGGTCAGAGGTCTGTAGTCATTCATTGTTGATATGTATTTAGGGAATTATTCGTAATCCTGGTACAGGAAGTCGTTGTATGGATACTTCTGTACGTGCAGTTCTCTTACCTTTTTATATAGCACCTCTCGGAACTCGTCGATGTTCTCCTTGTTCTTTGCAGAGATGAAGAGACAGTCGTCGTTGAGCTTTGCCATCCAGGTTTTCTTGAGATCTTCCAGCGGGATGTTCTCCTTCTCCATCGGAGTGAGGTCGTCTTCCTCCTTCTCCACCCAGGAGTAGTTGTCTATCTTGTTGAAGATGATCATCGAAGGCTTGTCGGAGCATCCTATTTCCTCCAGGGTCTTTTCCACTACCTGGATCTGCTCCTCGAAGTCTGGGTGGGAGATATCCACCACGTGCAGCAGAAGGTCTGCCTCACGGGTCTCATCCAGGGTGCTCTTGAAGGAATCTACCAGGTCGGTAGGCAGCTTGCGGATGAATCCTACGGTGTCGGCAAGGAGGAATGGCAGGTTATCTACCACCACCTTTCTCACGGTGGTATCGAGGGTAGCAAAGAGCTTGTTCTCTGCAAACACTTCGCTCTTGCTGAGCAGGTTCATGATGGTGGATTTTCCTACGTTGGTATAGCCCACCAGTGCCACTCGGATCATTCTTCCGCGGTTCTTGCGCTGGGTAGTCTTCTGCTTGTCTATTTCTGCGAGTCGCTCCTTGAGCAGGCTCATTCTGCCGAGGATGATACGGCGGTCCATCTCGAGCTGGGTCTCACCCGGTCCACGCAGACCTACCGATCCCTTTCCGCCACCGGAACCTGAACCACCGCCCTGGCGCTCCAGGTGAGTCCAGAGTCGCTGCAGTCTTGGCAGCATGTATCGGTATTGTGCCAGCTCTACCTGCGTCTTGGCCGCGGCAGTCTGGGCACGCATGGCGAAGATGTCGAGGATGAGCGAAGTACGGTCGAGAATCTTCACCTGCAATTCCTGCTCGATATTTCGGATTTGCTTGGCAGAGAGTTCATCATCGAAGATCACCATACCTACTTCTCTGTCTTCTTCTTCCTCGTCCTTGATGTATTGCTTGATTTCCTCCAGCTTACCCTTTCCCACATAGGTGGTCTGGTTAGGCGACACCACCTTCTGCGTGAATCGCTTCACGGTGACGGCGCCTGCGGTATCTGCAAGAAATTCCAACTCGTCGAGATATTCCTTGGTCTTGGCTTCGTCCTGTGTCTTGGTAATAAGACCCACCAGCACAGCGGTTTCCGCCTTGACTTCTGATATTACAAATTCTTTCATTCTTTACGTACGTATTATTATAGGTGCAAAGATAATAAAAAAAATGCTCTTATTATATATATAAGGTGAAAATTATGTTTTTTTTATGAAAGCGGCTGCAAGGCTACGGGGCGGAAATCGGTATTTGCGAACGCAGAAATCGGCATGTTTGAATGCTGAAACATTCAAAAACTCAAAAGCCTCGACGTGATGTTGGGGCTTTTTGTCATTAAATCCCTTTAAATTAGCGAAAAGTGTCAAATTTTTAATGATTCTTCTCCTCTTTCTTCTGGATTTTGCTTATCTTTGCAGGCATTAAAATAAATCAAACCTAAAAAGAAAATAAATATGAAGCAAAAAATGAGTATCGCTGGTATTTTGTTGCTTGCAGCTTTGGGTATGCAGGCTAACAACTATACAGTGAAGTCGCCAGACGGTAAATTGGTGGTGAATGTTGCTTGTGAGGGAGGCAAGGCTTCCTACACGGTAGATTACAATGGCAGGCAGATGCTGGGAACTTCAGCGCTCGGACTGGTTGCCAATTACGGTGATTTCTCAAAGGATCTCACCATGGGCATCCTAAAGGGTGGGGAAGTGAAGCCGCTTGCCTATAAGATGACCCGCATCAAGAAGAGTGATATCCGGAAGGATGTGGTGGATGCTACCATCGGTTTCCTCAACAGTAAGAAGGATTCCATGACCCTTCATCTTCATGTAAGCAACAACGACATCGCCTACAAGTATGAGATGAGCCGTCCTAAGAAGGATAATCCTAAGTCGGTGATTATATATAATGAGGTGAGCGGATTCAATTTCCCGGAGAAGACCACTACCTTCCTCTGTCCTCAGATTACTCCGATGACCGGTTGGGAGCGCACCAAGCCTTCTTACGAAGAGGAATATACTCCAGATGCTCCGATGAACGTGAAGTCGCAGTTCGGTGTGGGCTATACCTTCCCATGTCTCTTCAAGGTGGGCAGCGACGGTTGGGTGCTGGTCAGCGAAACTGGTGTGTCGAGCGCTTATCCAGGCTGCCGTCTTTCTGATTACGAGCCGGGCAAGGGCTATACTGTGGCTTTCCCTCAGAAGGGCGAGAACAATGGCATCGGTTCCGAATATGCCGGTATCCCATTGCCGGGCGAGACTCCTTGGCGCACCATCACCGTGGGTTCTTCGCTGGCTCCTGTCGTAGAGACCACCATCCCTTACGATGTGGTAAAACCACTGTACGAGGCAAGTCAGGTTTACAAGCCATCGCGCTATACCTGGAGCTGGCTCATCTGGCAGGACAATTCCGTTAACTATGACGACCAGGTGAAGATGGTGGATGTTGCTGCTGCCCAGGGTTATGAAGCCATCTTGGTGGATGGCTGGTGGGACAAGCAGATTGGCAGAAAGCGCATCGAAGAGTTGAGTAAGTATGCCAAGAGCAAGAAGGTAAGCCTGATGCTCTGGTACAATTCCAACGGTTTCGAGAATGATGCTCCTCAGACTCCTCGTCAGATTATGAACAATTCCATCGCCCGCAAGAAGGAGATGGCTTGGATGAAGAAGATTGGCGTGGTAGGCATCAAGGTGGATTTCTTCGGTGGCGACAAGCAGGAGACGATGAAGCTCTATGAGGATATCCTCAGCGATGCCAACGATTATGGCTTGGAGGTGATCTTTCATGGTTGCACTATGCCACGTGGCTGGGAGCGTATGTATCCTAACTATGTTTCGAGCGAGGCAGCCCTGGCTTCTGAGAATGTATATTTCACGGATTATCATGCCAAGAAAGAGGCCTTCGAGATGACGATGCATCCGTTCTCAAGAAATGCCGTTGCCAGCTTCGACTGGGGTGGTGTGATGATGAACAAGTATTTCTCCAAGGATAACAAGAGCCGCCACCAGCGTTATACCAGCGATGTGTTCGAGATGGCTACTGCCATCACCAACCAGAGCAGCGTAAACTGCATCTGTCTCTATCCTAACAATTTGCAGGATGTACCGCAGTGGGAGTTGGATTGGCTCAAGAATGTTCCAACTGCATGGGAGGATACCAAGTTTATTGCCGGTTATCCTACCAAGTATGCGGTGGTGGCTCGCAAGTCGAGCGTAGAGAATGGTTCCGGTGCAGCACTTACAGCCGGCAGATGGTTCGTGGGCGGCTTGAATGCTACAGACAAGCCTCTTGCCCTGACCTTGGATTTGCCGATGTTTGCGGGTAAGACCGTTACTTATATCACCGACCAGCCAAAGAAGAAGGGCGAGAAGTTCTTCACTTCTGTCAAGAAGACCTTGAAGGTTGGCAAGGATGGCAAGGCAAAGGTGGTGATTCAGCCTAATGGCGGTATCATCATCGAATAATCTTCATGTTTAAGGCTTCGATTGCCTACGTGAAAATTTTACGGGCATCGGTTGCCTACGTGAAAAAGTTTTTTTTCTCGAAAAAAGTATCAAAGTCTCATTTTTGTTTGAAAAATAGGCTTTAAATACTTGATATATAAGAAAATAATAAAAATGAGACTTCTCGGTTTTTGAGCCGAGAAGTCTCATTAATGTATCATGGAAGTCTCATAGGCTTTTTTAATCCTATTTCACCTGTAGATGTTCTATGGTTATGTCAATATAATCAGGATAAGTCACGGTAATGTGTCTACTTTTTCAGTTCATCAGTTGGTCTCTCTATGCCCTCCGGTTGGTCTGCTTGTGCCCGTAACACGGGCATCCGCAGCCCACCACGTGGGCATCGACAGACCGTGTGCTGGGCAGCTATTGCCCATAGCGTGGGCAACGGGTGCCCAAATATAGGATTTGTTTTTGGGCAATATTCTTTTGAGTCTTTGCGATGTTTAAACTATCTTTTTGCGATGTTTAAACTGACTTTTCTTGTGCATAGTGCTGTCTTTAATGATACTTCTATAGTATTTCATGATACTTACATGATACTTCTTTCTGCTTTTTTCGAGAAGTCTCATTAATTGTAAATATCTATATATCAGTAATATAATATGGATTTTCCAGCGAAAAATGAGACTATGATACTTTTTTGTAGAAAAAAACTTTTATGTGCGCGTAATCGGAAAGATGCTATTTCTTTGTTTGTATTCTAACCAGGAGGTGAAAATCAGTATGGAGAAGCTTCTTGCTGTGGTTTATGATAGCACCCAGCGTACTGTCAGCGAGTGGATAATTAAAGAGGGATGATAAACTTATCTGTGTCTATGCTTTGTTTCTGTTTTTAGAATCTAGCAGCAGCTTTATGCAATATATTTAACTTCTGATAAGCCGCATTATCCGTATGAACTGCCGAAGGGGTGGGAGTGGACGACTTTAGGTGAGGTTATATCTATAAAATCAGGAAATGCAATTAAAGTGCGAAATAATAAAAATGGTTCATTTCCTATTTATGGAGGAAATGGAATAAGTGGCTATAGTGATGAATATAATATAGACAAACCAACAATTGTAATTGGACGTGTTGGCTTTTATTGTGGATCGATTCATTATGTAAAAAGCAAAGCATGGGTAACAGATAATGCCTTCATTACCAGCATATATGGAAATGTTTATGATATTGATTTTTTGTATTACTTATTAACATATTGTAACTTGCGTCAATACTCAAACTCTACAGCTCAACCTGTAATATCTGGTAAAACTATTTATCCAGTACATGTTCCAGTTCCACCAATCAAAGAACAAAGAAAAATAGTAGAAAAAATAGAGTTTTGGCTTTCATGCATAAGTCAATTAGAGTTTTCGCAAAGCAAAGTTAAATCAACTATAAAGCAAGCCAAGAGCAAAATCCTCGATCTCGCCATTCACGGCAAACTTGTACAGCAAGACCCGAATGACGAGCCTGCCAGCGAACTGCTCAAACGCATCAATCCAAAGGCAGAAATCACTTGTGATACCCCCCAATATGGCAAGCTGCCGAAGGGATGGTGTGAAACGACATTAGGAAACACAATTGTGATTAAATCAGGTGATGCTATTAAAGTTCGAGACAATAGAATAGGTAAATACCCAATTTATGGAGGAAACGGCATCACAGGGTATAATGAATCTTACAATGTAGATGGAATAAATATCATAATCGGACGTGTGGGGTTTTATTGTGGTTCTGTTCATTATGTAAATAATAAAATATGGGTAACAGATAATGCTTTTGTTACTAAAATAATGGGAAACGTATATACACCAAAATTCCTCTATTATCTTTTGCAGCAATATGATTTGAAGCAATATTCAAATTCAACAGCACAACCTGTAATTTCTGGCAAAACAGTCTATCCTATTAATGTTATGCTGCCACCGCTTTCCGAGCAATACCGCATCGTTGCAAAGGTTGAAGAACTATTCGCTCAACTTGACAAGATAGAATCCTCATTGCAAGCATAAAGGCTTACAATGGGGATTTCCCATTCTTGACACACATCTTATATTGTTACCATTCATTTTAATACAAAACAATATGGTAACACAATTTGAAAAGTATTTGGTCAAGTCA
>CDZA01043806.1_pt1 | contig 11328 bp, 12 predicted proteins | sample 554881 | NCBI WGS metagenome assembly CDZA01 (sample SAMEA3182082, study PRJEB8094) | gut metagenome | biome: human; feature: gut; material: Stool; isolation source: human stools | place: Canada | collected 2012-12-04
AAAAAGAAAATCGCCGCCGCAATCTACGAATATCAAGCAGACTGCGACGGCGAATGGGGCGAAATTTCAGTTGATTTTGAGAACGGCACAGCAGAGATTATCCGACTTGCTGATTGGGATACAATTAAAACGAACTGGTTTGCCAAGGAGGCGATCCGGTATATTTTATCATTGTCGCCTGATGCTCTTACAAAATATATGCTCGTCCCCCTTGAGCCGCCACTTATATCTTGAATCCTTACAACCACTGTAAGTGGTATTTGCTGTGTTCCCATGCTATCATTTTATTACAAATGATAGGAGGTATTCACATGAAACCCATTTTGAATATTGAAAATTTAACAAAAATCTATGGCAATGTGCCAAGTCAAACAAAGGCACTGAATGGGATCACCTTCCAGGTGATGCCGGGAGAGTTTCTCGGCATTATGGGAAGCAGCGGTTCCGGTAAATCCACACTGCTCAATTGTATTGCGACTGTGATTCAACCCACAGGTGGAAGCATTCAGGTGGAAGGCGATACTCTGCAATCCCTCAAGGGAAAGGCTCTTGCAGAGTACCGTGGCAAAAAAGTTGGTTATCTATTCCAGAACTTTGAATTGCTGGACAACCTGACTGGCAGGGAAAACATCCTGCTCCCGACTTCCTTGCATGGGGTATCCGAAGCAGAAAGCAGCCAGCGGCTGAAGCAGTTGGCTGACTATCTGGAAATCACTGATGTTCTGGATAAGTTTCCGTCCAAGATGTCCGGCGGCCAGCGTCAGCGTGTTGCGGCAGCAAGGGCTCTGATCTTACATCCCCAAATGATCCTTGCCGATGAACCGACGGGTGCGCTGGATTCTAAGAACGCAAGAAGTCTTATGGAGAAGCTGTCCGGCCTGAATCGTGACGAACAAGCTACGATCCTGATGGTAACCCATGATTCCAATGCCGCCAGCTTTTGCAAGCGCATTCTGTTCATCCAGGACGGCGTGATCTTTCATGAGCTTCGGCGTGGAGACGAAAGCCAGCAGGAGTTCTACGGGCGCATCCTGAAGGTGATGGCGCAACTGGGAGGGGGCAGCGCAAATGTTCTCTAATCTCATTCTTCGGAACAGCCACCGCAGCCGAAAGGAAAACGGTCTGTTTTTCAGCTCCCTGGTGATTTCTATTGTTGCCTTTTACATGATTCTTTCCATCTCCACTCAAGATGTGATGCTCTTTTTGCAGAAAATGGAGAGTGACGCAGTTGACAAACTCCTGCTTCTGATTCCTGCGTTTTATGGGATGACCCTCGGTATTCTGTTCTTTTTGATCTATTTTGCCTGCAAGTATCAGTTCGAGCGCAGACGGCATGAGTTTGGTGTTTATCTAATGTTGGGGATGCGTAGAAGTAAACTGTTTGGTATGCTTCTGGCGGAAGATTTCCTGACCAGTATTCTTGCCATGCTCATAGGCTTACCTGTGGCTGTGGTGCTTTCAGAAATTGTCAGTCTTGTCACCGCCAAGCTGGTAGGCATGGGGATCATCGGTCATCAGTTTTCTTTATCCTGGTCTGCAATTGAATGGACGCTGGCAGGATTTCTGGCAATTAAGCTGACGGCACTTCTGATTTTGAGTGGACGAATCAGCCGCCAGGAGATCGGTACTTTGCTATCCCAGCCAACGAACCGCCCCAAAAAGCAAATGCCATCTGTTATCTATGGACTGGCTGCTATATGCGGAAGTGTGATGTTGGCAGTGGCTTACTACATGGCGATTCAGGGAATTGCATGGACAAAGGTAAGTATGATGGGACTGACTTTGCTGTTGGGCATAGTTGGTACGATGCTGCTTTTCTATGGGATGCGTGCGCTGATTGCTTTGATTGTTAAGAAAGGAAAAGGAAATAAGCAGCTTCATGTATTTACCTTCCGGCAGATTCAGGAGAATGTTATTCATCAGTCAACCTCCATGGCCATCAGCTCCCTGCTGATTCTGGCGGCGCTGTGTTGTTTTGGTGCGGGCGTAGGAATTGCAGGAACGAATAGCCTGTCTTCTGGCCATGTAATCGACTATACTTTTGAAGATCATACTGCAGAAGATTCATCGCAGGTTCTTCCGAATATAAAGGCAGTCCTGAAAGAAAACAGTTTGGAAAATCAATTTTCAGAGCTTTTTGAAATGAGGGTTGGGCGTATTCGCACCACAGAAGATTATGATAATGCCTACAGCATGGACGCTGTTATGGACTCTCTTCGGAGCCTGCCCCAGTCGGAAGACCGGGATGTCCTTCTGAACAATCTTGGTTATGCCACATACCCATATTTGATTTGTTTATCGGACTATAATCGTTTGTTGGAATTGTCCGGCAAACCGGCTCTCCAATTAGGCGAAAAGGAGGCCGCTGTCTATATTGATACAGAGTTTACTACAGTAAGTCGTACCGCAATGCTGAACCAAGTATTGGCCGGACAGCCCAAGGTGGAACTGGATGGTAGTCCGATTCATCTTACAGGAGAGGTTCAGTCTGTGAATTTGGTCACGGACCGTTCTATAACCTTGTCCTTTGCATTGATTCTTCCGGATGAAGCATTCCTATATTATAGCCAGGGAATGTATGATACCTATGTCAATGCGGTGCTCAGTGAGCAGGCTCTGGATGGAAATAGCCTTATGACTGCATATTTGGATTTGAACGAGAAGCTGGACGAAACTGGCATTGAATATGAAAGCTATCTTCAGAATATAGGTCGTCAGCTTTTCTACACCATAGCATCCAGTTATATTACCCTCTATCTTGCGATTGTTTTCCTGGTAGTTGCCAACACCATCGTGGGTGTTCAGTTCCTGATGAGTCAGCAGAAAACCGGGCGCAGATACCAGACCCTGATCCGCCTGGGAGCTACTTACGAAACCCTTTGCCAGTCTGCTGGAAAGCAAATTACCTGGTTTATGGGACTTCCTGTATTGGTTGCGGCTGTCAGCAGTCTGTTTGGAGTCAGGGCGTTATTTACAGGGATACTCTCGTCCCGAACCCGTGGGACAGTGTCTGAAATGCTGCTTGTATCTGCTGCTATGATTTTACTACTTTGCGTGATAGAATATATTTATATGAGAGTGGTCAAGCGCTCCAGTGATCGGTATTTGCTGACACTGATGCAGCCGCAGAGAGAAGAATAATTTGGAAGGAGGTGCTGTCATGAAAAGAATTGCTGTTGTGGAAGATGAAGTCTATATGCGGGAAGAACTCTGCGATATGCTCCAAAAGGACGGCTATCTTGTGGAGGCAATTACCGAGTTTGAAGATGCCGCTCGGCTCTTGGCAGTCCTCCGCCCTGACCTTGTGATCTTAGACCTGAACTTGCCGGAGATCAGTGGCTTTCAAATCTGCCAGGAGCTAAAGAATAAAACTGCTATCCCCGTCCTGGTGCTGACTTCCAGAGATCAGGTAAAGGATGAACTGCAAGCGTTCCAGTTGGGTGCCGATGAATATTTGACGAAGCCGTGCAGAAAAGATCGACTTCTTGCCAGGGTATCCAATATTCTCAAAAGGTATGAAGGCCGTACCAATCTCATAGAGGGACCAGATTTCCTGTTAGACCAGCAGACCTACACGCTTTATATTCATAATACCTCTGTGGTGCTTCCAAAAAATCAGGGAAAACTGTTGGTCGCTCTTTTGTCCGGCGGCGATGCTCTGGTCACGACGGAGCAGCTTTGCATGGCACTATGGGGAACCACGGAATACATAGATGAAAATGCCTTGCAGGTTAACCTAACCCGGCTGAAAAAAACGATGTCCGCCCTTGAAATGAAGCAGCGAATCGTTGCAGTTCGAGGAATGGGCTACCGTTTGGAAGCGGAGGTGTCTCTATGAAGCAGCTTTGGCACATGATAGAACGGTACTACCCCTGGCTTCTGTTGCTGCTGGGCGTGGATTGCTTTTGCGCTGTCATTCTTTGGATTTCTGACATTCAGGTATTTCAAACCTTGATCGGGTTAGTAGTTCTGACGAGCATCCTTTTGTTTTCAGCGATTCTGTTTGTACTAAACAAGAGGGAGAACACCCACATGGAACTGTTCCGAGATTTCCTCAGTGATCCTACCATCTGCAATGAAGAACGGCTGCTCAGTGCCATTAGTCAGAAAGAAGGAGAATCTGTCCGATTTTTGGCTTCGGTTTTACGGGAATACAAAAACGAGAGTAACAATATGGCGGATGCCCTACGGGACTATGAAGAATACGTGGAGGGCTGGGCACATGAAGCGAAAACGCCCCTATCGTTGCTGACCATGCTCTTGGATAACCGGAACGATGAAATCTCTCCTTCCCTGCAAGCAAAGCTGGATTATGTCCGCAGTCAGCTTCAGGAGGATGTCACGCAGATGCTGTACTATGCCCGGTTGAAGAGCAGTACAAAGGATTACCGATTTGAGGATGTCAATTTGAATGACTGCTTGGGTGAAGTTCTGGAGGACTATGCCCCACTTCTTGAAGAGAAGCATTTTGTCATTCTCAACAAACTGCAATCTGAAACAGTCTATACAGACCGTAGAGGACTTCAGTTTATGTTGGGACAAATCGTTAGCAATGCCATCAAATATAGCAGCGATAGTCCCATGCTTACAATTTCCGTGATACATTCGGAGACTGCAGATATCCTTTCTGTTGAAGATAACGGCATTGGCGTAAAAAAATATAATCTGCCGTACATTTTTCAAAAGGGCTTTACCGGGGATTCTACTGACAGCAGAAAGAAGGCTACCGGTATGGGACTTTACCTGGTTAAGAAGATGGCCGACGATCTAAATCTTCATCTGGAAGCAGCTTCCCAGTGGGGAAAGGGCTTCAAGATTGTCATCTTCTTTCCTAAATTGAGATCCAACGGAGGGAAATAATATAAACAGAAAAACGCCCGCAGGATTTTCTCCTGCGGGCAGCGTGTTGTCAGCTATCCCAAGGCTTGTATTCTGTTACAGTTTTCAAATAGGTTTCGGGATCGCCGTTCAAGATAAGGTCTGCATACTCCAAAGGAGCGTTGTAGATCAAATAATCCAGCTCTGACCGCTGATACATATTGTCAGCAATCTCGTTCTCAACGACGATAGTGTCAATCGCAATCATACTGCCGTCGCTGAATTTCACTTCCACACAGCAATTATCCATATTGTAGGCACAAGATATTAAGGTTTTCATGGTATGTCCTCCATAATTCGTAATATAAAGCGAAAATCCCGTCTGACTTCCTGTTAGAAATCAGACGGGATTTGTCCGTATGCACCCCGGAAACCGTCAGCTAACAGTTGATAAGTAAATTAGTTCCTTATCACTGTTAAGCCAACGGTTTCAAGGTTTTTTGCATATGGTTTACAGTATACAGCAAAAGCGGCAGAGCAAAAGGCTCTGCCGCTTTGTCGCATCCTAAAAGGGAGAATCCGCTCTACCGTCGGCGTACCGGAGGGCCGGCCCGCAGGGCTTCATTCGGAAAGGAGCATACGGTCGTTGTCGAGCGTCCTGCCCGTGCCCGCGCGGAAGCGCTCAACGAGATCCTCCACTGTCATGCCGGCGCGCTCCGCGCCCGCGACGTCGAGCACGATGCCGCCGTCCGCCATCATCAGCGTGCGGTTGCCGAGCGAGAGCGCCTGCGTCATGTTGTGCGTCACCATCAGGCAGGTGATGTGATGCTCCGCCACCACGCGCTGCGTGAGCGCGAGCACCTTTTCTGCCGTGCCCGGGTCGAGCGCCGCCGTGTGCTCGTCGAGCAGCAGCAGCTCCGGCGGCACCATCGTCGCCATCAAAAGCGTCAGCGCCTGCCGCTGTCCGCCCGAGAGCAGACCGACGGGCTGGCCCAGCCGGTCCTCCAGTCCCATGTCGAGCTGCGCGAGCTGGGCGCGGAAAAGCTCGCGGTCCTTCGCCGTGATGCGGCTGAACGGATTGCCGTGCGCCGCGCGCAGATACGCGAGGGCAAGATTTTCCTCAATGCTCATGCGCGGCGCGGTGCCGCGCAGCGGGTCCTGAAACAGCCGCCCGATGACACGGCTGCGGTCGTGCTCGCGTGTAAAGGTAATATCCTTGCCATTTAGCAGAATGCGGCCCTCGTCCACATAAAAGCTGCCCGCGATGGCGTTGAAAAGCGTGGACTTGCCCGCGCCGTTCGAGCCGATAACGGTGACGAAATCGCCCTTGTCGAGATGGAGCGACAGATCGGTAACGGCGCGCTTTTCGTTCACCGTTCCGACGTTGAAGGTCTTGGAGATGTGTTGAATGTCCAGCATATCAGTTGCCCCCCTTCCCTTTTGCCGCGGCCTTGCGGCGCTGGAACGCTGCCCACCTTTGGATGCTCGGCGCGGCGATGGCCAGCGCCACGATGATCGCCGTGAGCAGCTTCAGGCACTCCACCGGCACGATCTTCGTGTAGAACACGACCGCGTAGATGAAGCGGTAGATCAGCGAGCCGACGAGCGCGGCGAGCACGCCGCGCGTCATGCTGCGGCGGCCGAGCACCGTTTCGCCGATGATGAGGCAGGCAAGACCGATGACGACGATGCCGGTGCCGGAGTTGATGTCCACGGTCTTCTGATACTGGCCCATCATCGCACCGGCAAGGCCGGTCATGGCATTGGCAAGGCAGAGGCCGACGGAGATGGTGAACGCAGGATTCAGCGACGACGCGCGCACCATATCGGGATTATCGCCCGTCGCGCGGAGTGACAGGCCGAGATGCGTGCCGAGAAACAGGCGCAGCAGCACCGCCGCAAGGCCGGTAACGATGACCGCAAGCAGCAGCTCATACCACGCCCCGCCGATGTCGGCGTCGCGCGCCAGCGTGAACACGGTGTCGGAGCCGAGCAGGCTTTGATTGGCCTTCCACCCCATCGCCATGAGATTCACGGTGTAAAGTCCCGTATTCGTCACAATACCCGCGAGGATGCTCGGCACGCCGAGGTTGGTCTGCAAAAAGGCGGTGACGAGTCCCGCGCACGCGCCAGCGAGCATCGCCGCGGGGATGGCGAGGAACGGATGTCCCGCCGCCGTCAGGCTGACGGACACCGCCGCGCCGAGAACGAAGCAGCCGTCCGTCGTGAGGTCGGCAATGTCGAGGATGCGGTAGCTCAGGAACAGCGCCAGCGCGACCGGCGCATACAAAAAGCCCAGCTCAAGGGCGGTCTGCGTGATGATGAGCATGGGGTCGCTCTCCTTTCAGGCTTCGACCCTCCGGCTTTCACCGGAGGGCTTCCGCGTTGTTGTTTCGGTTCAGTCCTTGGTGGTGGTCACTTCCACGACGGTGCCCATGCTGTCAAAGCAGGAATACTCGGCCTGCTTGCCGATCATAGCTGCGGTATCGGTGTTGACGGTGATGATGCCGCCGTCCATGAGGTAGTAGTCCTCCATGCCGCTCATGCCCTCAGCCATGGCCTTGTAGGCGAGGTCAGCGGTCTTGGCGCCGAGATCGGTGTAGTTCACGCCGCAGGTGGCGTAGGCGCCGTTGCGGACGAAGGAGTCAGCGCCGGTGTAGTGGGGGATGCCGTTTTTGGCAAGATCTTCATAGATAGCCAGCTCTGCGGCCATGATGACGTTATCGGTAGGAGTAAACACGGCGTCCACACCGGCAGCGATCAGGGCGGAGGCGGCAGCAACTACTTCATCGTTGGTATTGGCGGTCTGTTCAACGTACTCGATGCCCTTAGTATCCAGATAGGCCTTGGCGTCGGCAATGGGCTTGGCAGAGTTGGGTTCAGACAGGGAGTACAGCAGGCCGACCTTTGCGGTGTTGGGATTCTGGGCGAACATCATATCCATGATGAAGTCGGTATTCAAGGCGTCGCTGGTGCCGGTGACACAGTCGATCCCGGTCAGCTTGGCGGTCTCCGGGTCGGAGACTGCGGCGTAGACCACAGGGGTCTTGGTCTCCTCGGCGGAGAGGGCGGCGATCTGGGCGGCGGTGGTGGCGATGGGGATGATGGCATCCACGCCGTCGGCAATGGCCTGGTCGCTCAACTGCTTGAGAATGGTCTGGTCGCCCTGACCGGAGGTGACCTCGTATTCGATCTTCACATTCTTATCGGCGGAGATCTGATCCAGCTCCGCGGTGACGGCGTTGGCAATCTCGTCCAGAGAGGCGTGGTCCAGCTGATTGATGACGGCGACCTTGTAGGTCTTGGCATCGGTTTCGGTGGGCGCGGCGGTGTTCTGGTCGGCAGAGCTGTCGGCGGGGGATTCGGCCTTGCTGCCGCAGGCGGCCAGAGACAGGGTCATGGCACAGGCAAGAGTCATGGTCAGGAGCTTCTTCATCATGTTGTTCTTCATTTTGGGTTCCTCCAAAAATATAAAATGTTTGAGTGGCAGATGACCGTTTTGGCTGTGCCGGGGCCAAACGGAAATAAAAAACAGCCTTCGCCCCACTCATGGGACAAAAGCTGATGCTTCTGCGATACCACCCAAATTGACGTTTATACGTCCGCTCGCTTACGCGTACCATCATACGCGCCCCGATGGATAACGGGTGGGATTCCCGTCGGTCTCTACTTGGTTTCCCGTTCGGACCGCCCTCCGAAGTCCATTCGCCAGCCGACTCCCGCTCCGATCTCACCGCCCGGAACTCTCTGAAAGGTCATCTTGACTGGATACTGCTCTCCGTCATAGGTTTGCTGTGATTTCCTTGTTGTGCCGTATTATAGGCGCGGAGATTCGGAATGTCAACCCTTTTATCCAAATTTGATGAAGCTGCCAAGAAAGGGGCCAAGAACTGCCGGGATCTCCGTCTGTTCTTACAAAATTGGGGCGAAATAATTCTCTGGCCTTCTGCGGTGAGCCCCTATAAATAGCATCAGCCCCCGCTTGTTCCAACGACAAACGGGGGCTACTTCTGCTGAATTTCTTTCAATACGGTTACCTCTACTTCCATCTATCTGCCGTTGAGAGCTGAAACACTGCCTGCCAATCCATGAAGCACCGTGCGTACAGAATTCATGTCTCACGCGATCCCATAAATGATGTGCTTCGTATTTGACCTTCCGGTAACGCTCTCCGGCGAAGAAAGAGGGTTTCCCATTGAGGGTTTTCTCTCCCTCTTTGTGTCTATAATATATAATGATATTGGCGGTAAGTCAATAGCTTTTGTGCAATTTCAACGTTTTTGACAAAAAGATCTGCGGTGGACAAGCAGGTCGCACAAAGGTGGACCTATCCGCCGAAGGCCGCCAGCAGAGCGGACAGGGAAAGGCCCTCCGTCTGCCAGAACTGTTCCAGCAGCGTATCCAGATTCTCCTCGTTATGCTCAATCTCACGGCTGAACAGCCGCAGGGCCTCCGGCAGTCCTACGAAACGGGAGAGGCGGTCCGTTACCAACACCCCCAGCGCGCAGAACTGCGCCCGCCCCAGCAGGTCTCCATCGTTGACGGCCTTCAGCAGATACCGGAAGGCGAAGTACACGGCGATGCGTTCCAGCTTTTCCGGGTCTTGGGGAGCGAAGCTGGGCAATTCCGGCGCTTGCTCCCATTGCTTCAGCAGCGCAAGCCAGTCCGGTTCCAGAATTTCCAGATCCTGTAAGCACCGGCAGGCGGCAGCTTCCCAAGAGCCGGAACCGGCATCGGTTTCCGCAGAAATCGCCAAAGATCCCGTGCAGAAGGCGGCCAGCTCCGCCATGTTTTCGCTGTCAAATAGCTGTTGGGCCTCCCCGGTGATGAGCAGGAAGTCCCGCAGACGGGCCTTTAAGGGACGGCTCCGGTCCCGCAGGAGATCCAGCAGGCGGTCCCGCAGAGGGACCAGCCAATCCAGCCATTCGTCCCCGTCCTCCGTGGGCTGGTTATCCTGACGCTCCGAGAAGGTCAGAGGGTCACGGGTGCCCAGCAGCAGTTCATTGGCCTTGGGACAGGCGGCAGACAGAGTGATCTCCTGAAAGGGACCGTAGTCCTCAATAAAACGGGGATGCTCCTGGCAGGTGACGGAGGTGGCCTCCGGCCCCAAGGCGCAGTGGATGTCGCAGAGGTTTTCCTGATTCAGAAAGGGACAGCGGCGGCCATCCAGCGGAAAGCAGACATCCTCTCCGTCCAGGGCCATCGCATCCCGGAGCCGCTCGCCCAAGGCTCCCGGAAGCTGCTGATACCGCCGGACCGTGTCCTCGTCCAGAACCACCTCCCACCCGATGCAGCAGCTATGGGGACAGGCCCCCGCCAGACAGGCAAATTGATCAAAATAATCCGGAATACGAACCAGCATGGAAATTCCTCCTGAATCTGGCAGGAAATTTCAAACCAAAAGTTGCAAACGCAACAGATTTTATGAGCCTATTATACGATACTAAGAGCACAAAAACAAGCCTGCATACCTGAGAAAAAAGGAGACACCCTATATGGTACGGAGAGTGATCGAGATCGACCGGGAGAAATGCAACGGCTGCGGCGCCTGCGCCAACGCCTGTCAGGAGGGGGCCATCGGCATGGTGGACGGCAAGGCCGTGCTCCTGCGGGATGACTACTGCGACGGACTGGGCAACTGCCTGCCCCATTGTCCCACCAATGCCATCACCTTTGTGGAGCGGGAGGCCGCCGCGTTTGACGAAAAAGCTGTTGCCGCCGCACAACTGATGAAAAAGGCGGCGTCCCTGAAGGGCAGCGCACCCATCACCCGCAGCGGCTGTTCCGGCAGCGCACCCTTACAGATGGACTGCCCCGGCAGTCAGGCAGACACACTGCATCAGGGAACGGACACGGCTGTCCCCATGCGGTCTGCCCCGGCCTCCCGGCTCATGCAGTGGCCTGTTCAGATCAAGCTGCTGCCGGTACAGGCGCCGTTCTATCAGGGGGCCAGACTGTTGATCGCCGCGGACTGCACCGCCTTTTCCCGGGCGGACTTCCATGAGCGGTTTATGAAGGGGCGGATCACGCTGATCGGCTGTCCCAAGCTGGACGAGGGGGATTACGCGGAGAAGCTGACGGAGATCATCCGTTGCAATGACATCCGGGAGGTCACCATCGTCCGCATGGAGGTGCCCTGCTGCGGCGGCTTGCAGAGGGCGGCGGAAACGGCGCTCCGGGAAAGCGGAAAGTTTTTGCCCTGGCAGGTGGTAACGCTGGGCCGGGACGGAACCATTCAGGAATAATGGAGGTAAATCGTATGAAAGCAACAGTGAATGAAACCTGCATCGGCTGCGGCCTGTGCGCGGGGACCTGCCCGGTGGTGTTTACCATGGGGGATGACGGCTTGGCCCACGGTGGAGAGATCCCGGCCAACCAGCAGACCGAGGCAGAGACCGCCCGGGACGGCTGTCCTGTCAGCGCTATCAGCATTGAGGACTGACAACGGAAAGACCTGCCAAACGTCTTTAGCAGTCTATTCTGAATCAGATCAACAACGCAGCCGTCTCC
>CDZA01024995.1_pt1 | contig 11311 bp, 7 predicted proteins | sample 554881 | NCBI WGS metagenome assembly CDZA01 (sample SAMEA3182082, study PRJEB8094) | gut metagenome | biome: human; feature: gut; material: Stool; isolation source: human stools | place: Canada | collected 2012-12-04
CTCATAGAGAGAGCCAGAAAAGAAAAGATCAAGTTCTGCCTGATACAGGCAGAATTTGCCAACCGCAACACCACAACCTTCATCAAGGAGAGCCACACCAAGCCAATGGATATCAATCCATTGCAGGGCGACTGGAACAGGGCGATGCAGGAAGCTGCTGCAGCGGTACAGGGCAAAGAAACGGCGGTAGCTGGAAAAAAGTAGCACAGATAAACAATACAAGTATCTATTCAATGAATCAAACTAATAATCATCAATTATCGGAAAGACTTTCCGATTTTTATCGCTTTCTTTCAGGAGAAGGAGGCGTGAACACCCATTCGCGCACCAACTATATTTCATGGCTCAAATTTCTTGATGGACAAGGTTACGAACTAGAAAGTTTGCAGTCTTATGATGATATAGACGATTTGTTAGAAAAGGAAAAAGAATTACAGCCAAATCGTTCGAAATACAATAAGACAAAAGACCTTGTCAATTTCAAGTCGGCATTACGTAAATTTTTACAGTTTCGCAATTCGGATTTTGCCAAGCAACAAGAAGAGACCATTTTGGAAAAAATAAAGAAAGTGGAGAACGACACCACTCTTTCTGTTACGGAACGAGAGTCTATCGTAAAGTCAAGGATAGGACAAGGAGAATTCCGAGACAAGTTGATTAAATATTGGAAAGGATGTTCCATTTCGTCTTTTTCGCATTTTGACTTGCTTATCGCCTCCCATATCAAGCCGTGGAAGGACGCAGACAACGAGGAACGGATAGATTTATACAACGGCTTGCTCCTCTTGCCTAATTACGACAAGCTATTTGACAGAGGGTATATCTCTTTCGATAAAAATGGAGTCGTTATGTATTCTCGCTATCTGGACGTTGAAGATCGTAAACTCTTGGGAATGGACAACCATGTACATCTCCTCAAATTGGAAGATAAGCACAAGGTATTCTTGGAATATCATCGTGAAAATTGCCTGATGTTGTAATGTGATTACACCATCAGGCATTTCTTTTGCCTTTTCTCGCATGCATTTTTTAACTTGCCCGCATGCATTTCTTAACCAAATATTAGATGATTTATATTCTTTTTTTTCGTACTTTTGCAGCGCATTTTAATGATGCATAGATAAGAATTATAAATAAATTGCGATTGACAATGAATTAAAAGAAATACGTAACATCCTTGACACGACTGGGTATCAGAATTTGCACTTCAACAGAACCTCCATAGCTGTCAATATCATCGGATGCTCACGCACCTTCTGAGGGCGTGGACATGGGCTGTTATTGATTGGAGTGGCCGTGCAAAGCCTTGATGCCAATAATTTCCCCCACGCCCTCATTCGTTTGGAATGGGGGATTTTTCGTTTCTCTCATCATCGCATTCAAAGATTGTGATTATGAGTTTTCTACGTAAAATACAAAGAGAATATACTATTGGTGAGGTTGCCAAACTGATTGGAACCACCCAAAAGGTTGTGAGACGCTATGTTGCTTCAGGTGAGTTGAAGACAACAAAAAGCAGCAATGCTTTTCGAATTAGCGAAGATGCACTAAGAACTTTCCGTCAATATATGGTAGAGGGAGGCAATGTAAAACGCTTAGAAAAGATTACCACCCCCTCCAAGTCTCCCAAGAACGACAGAAAGAATAAAGATAAGGTAAATTGGGCAGACATTACCCCATACTGGTATAGAACGAGTAAGTCGAAAATGACCTTCGTTGATTTGTTTTGTGGTGCTGGTGGTCTCAGCAAGGGACTTGAAATGGCTGGTCTAAAGGGTATTTGTGGTCTCGACAGTTTTCACGAAGCTTGTATGACATACAGACATAATTTCAATCATCCGGTAATAAACGGAGATATAAAAGATGCAGAAACCAAGAAAACATTTTATGAGACTGTAAGAAAACAATTGGGTGGAAGCCGATTAAATATTGTTGCTGGAGGTTTTCCTTGCCAGGGCTTTTCTATGTCCGGAAACCGCATCATAGATGATCCTCGCAATTCGCTTTACAAAGAACTGATAGAGATTGTTGTAGAATTACAACCCGATTTTGTAATCTGCGAGAATGTCAAGGGGCTTAGAACGATACAAAAAGGACTTGTGGAAAAGAAGATTGTAGCCGACTTTAAGGCTATAGGCTATGAAGTAAACGTAGCCACACTTTGTGCTGCAGATTATTATACTCCACAAAAACGAGAGCGTGTTATCTTTATCGGAAACAGAATCGGAGCTAAGAATTTCCATCCACAGCCCATCCTCTCCCCTAAAGATTATGTAACAACAGGACAAGCAATAGGCGACCTTATAAATCACCCTATAGACCCAGCCTTCAATCATGTACCTACAGTGCATCGCATAGACATGATTCAACGGATTATGACTACCCGAGAAGGTGAAAGCTTATATAAAGGATATGGCGATGCTTGGAAAAAATGCCCATGGAACGCTCCCTCTTGTACCGTTAAGGAGAACCATGGCGGCGTGAACCTTCATCCTAAGCTTCCTCGTGTGCTGACAGCAAGAGAAATGGCTCGACTTCAGTCGTTCCCTGATGATTTTATCTTCGAAGGGAAGAAGAGCAAGCAACTTATCCAAATTGGAAATGCAGTTCCTCCACTATTAGGGAAAGCCATAGGATTGGCTATTCGTCTTTCTTTCCTTGATTTAAAAAGGAATAGCGAGTAATAAAATGCTTTTTTCTAACTAAATGCATTTTTTCATTTCCTAATTTGTGAGATTCGATTTTTTTATTTATCTTTGCAAACTCTATGGGTATGTTGTTCCTAAAAGGATAAAGTATGTTGGTTCCGAATCAAGAGCGAGCGAGGTGGAGCAAAGCAATAAGTTTTCGTTCACAAAGCCGAATATAGAACAATGGAATGAGAGTAACACCGTAAAGTATGACGGACTTACCATTGGAGAATTTCAAGTTCATAACCATCGTTCTTGCTTTAAGTTTCGGTTCCAAATGGCAAATCTATTGATGTTGTTAGAAAAATAAAAAAGAAAATGATGACTCCAATCATAAAGATCGAGCACCTATCTGCCGGATATGACGGCAAGCAGGTGCTCAGCGACGTAAATCTCACAGTATATCAAGACGATTATCTTGGCATCATCGGACCAAACGGTGGTGGCAAGACTACTCTCATGCGCCTCATTCTGGGACTGATGAAGCCTACGGAAGGAACCATCAAATACTTCCGAAAAGTAAAAGATGAGAACGGAAATACGGTTCTTGATGAAAACGGCAAAGCAAAAGTTGAGGAAACAAAGGAGATTTCGATGGGCTATCTCCCACAATACAACCAACTCGACAAGCAGTTTCCTATCTCTGTATATGAAGTTGTACTTGCCGGACTCAGCAAGACCAAAGGTCTCTTTTCACGATACACCCAGGCACAGCACCAGCAGGTGCTCGATACCTTGGAGCGCATGCAGCTGACGGAATTAAAAGACCGACACATCGCTGCCCTCAGCGGCGGTCAGCTTCAGCGAGTGCTCCTCGCCCGTGCCATCGTATCAAAGCCCGATGTCGTGATTCTCGACGAGCCTAACACCTACATCGACCGCCGATTCCAAAAGCAGATGTACGAAATGCTGGAGCAGATCAACAAGGAGTGCGCCATCATCATCGTCAGTCACGATGTAGCCGAAGTGCTCAACAACGTGAAGCATATCGCCTGCGTAAACCAGCACCTGCATTATCACGATACGGCAGATATGCCAAGAGAAAAGCTGGAAGAGCATTTCCTGAATGTATAATACATACCGCTTTCAATTACATTTTACCCCCTTTTTATTACGTCCCGACGCAGGAATTCCTACGTCGGGACGTAATATTTCATACGTGGCGACGTAATAAATATCCCATCCTAATGCTTATTTTTCTACAACATCACCTATTTAAATTTAATATAACCTAAAAAAGAGAAGCAATCCTACGCTATCTCTTTACTTTTTAGTATCTTTGCAACGTTTTATACACATTATATAAATAGGAAACATAGAAATATAATACATTAAAGTTTAAACAATAATGAAACAGTACAGATTAGTGGACAATATCTTCGGATGGGTCGCATTCATCATTGCGGCATTCGTATATTGCTCCACAATTGAACCGACAGCCAGCTTCTGGGACTGTCCTGAGTTTATTACAACTGCCTACAAGCAGGAGATCGGTCACCCACCTGGGGCACCATTCTTCATGCTCATGGGCAATTTCTTCACACATTTCGCCAGTGATACCACGCAGGTAGCCAAGATGGTGAATACGATGAGCGCACTCCTCAGTGCCGTCTGCATCATGTTCCTCTTCTGGACCATCACCCATCTGGCACGTAAGCTCATCATCGGCGACTGGAAGGAGATGACCACCAGCAAGCTGATTGCCATCGAGGCATCAGGTATGGTGGGCGCACTCATCTACACCTTCAGCGATACCTTCTGGTTCTCTGCTGTAGAGGGTGAGGTTTACGCCTTCTCTTCTGCCTTTACCGCTGTGGTATTCTGGCTGATTCTGAAGTGGGAAGACCACGCCGACGAACCTCATAGCGACCGATGGCTCGTGCTCATCGCCTATATGACCGGTCTGAGTATCGGTGTGCACCTGCTCAACCTGCTCTGCATCCCAGCCATCGTACTGGTATATTACTACAAGAAGGTGCCTCATGCCAACCTGAAGGGTTCACTCATGGCGCTTTTCCTTTCATTCCTGGTGGTAGTAGCCGTACTTTATGGTGTGGTTCCAGGCATCATCACCGTAGGCGGATGGTTTGAGCTGTTCTTCGTCAACACACTCGGCTGCCCATTCAATACCGGTGAAATCGTATATATCATCTGCCTCGTAGCCTCTGTTATCTGGGGTATCTACGAGACCTACAATGCATCAGAGAAGAACGAGAAGAAGCAGAACATCGCCTTCGTTCTCGGTTTCGGCATGCTCGGCATCCCATTCTTCGGATATGGATGGAGCGCAGTCATCACCGGCATCATCATCCTGGCTATCCTCTGGTTTGTACTCAACTACAAGCGCAAGAAGAAAGTAGTAACCGGCGTTGACCAGGCTACAGGCATCGAGAAGAAGAAGATGCAGCTGCTGCCTCTCATCTCTGCACGCATCAAGAACACAGCATTGCTCTGCATGCTGATGCTGATGATCGGTTACTCAAGCTATGCGCTCATCGTGATCCGTTCATCTGCCAACCCTCCTATGGACCAGAACTCTCCTGAGGATATCTTCACCCTGGGCAGTTATCTGAGCCGCGACCAGTATGGCGATACTCCATTGCTCTATGGTCAGGCTTACACTTCTCAGGTGGCTCTCGAAGCTGACGGCAACATGTGCAAGCCTGTGACGAAGGAAGGTGCACCTGTTTATCAGCGCAAGGAGAAGGCTTCTGCCGATGAGAAGGACTCTTACTTCGTAGTAAGCCATAAGAACAAGTATGTATATGCACAGAATATGCTCTTCCCACGTATGCACAGTTCGGCTCATGCCCAGGCATACGAAGACTGGATGGGTGGCGTAGAGGGTAACGAGGTGCCTTACGACCGTTGTGGCGAGAACATGATGGTGAAGGTTCCTACACAGATGGAGAACATCCGTTTCTTCCTCTCCTATCAGTGCAACTTCATGTACTGGCGCTACTTCATGTGGAACTTTGCCGGACGTCAGAACGACATTCAGGGCAATGGTGAACCAGAACATGGTAACTGGATTACCGGTTTCTCATTCATCGACGATGCTCTCTATGGCGACCAGAGCAAAATGCCAGACGACCTGAAGGCAAACAAGGGACACAACGTGTTCTACTGCATGCCGCTGATTCTCGGTCTCATCGGTCTCTTCTGGCAGGCTTGGTACACCCGCAAGCGCAAGGTCATCAAGAACGGCGTGGAGACAGAGGAGGTTCTCCCTGTAGGTATCCAGCAGTTCTGGGTGGTATTCTTCCTGTTCTTCATGACAGGTCTTGCCATCGTGCTCTATCTGAACCAGACTCCTATGCAGCCACGTGAGCGTGACTATGCCTACGCCGGTTCATTCTATGCATACGCTATCTGGTGCGGTCTTGGCGTTCTCGCCATCATCGACCTTCTGAAGCAGAAGATGAAGCTCAGCGGTACTGCCGTAACAGCTATCGTGGCTGTGGTAACCCTGCTCGTTCCTATCCAGATGGCATCACAGACCTGGGATGATCACGACCGCTCAGGCCGTTACACCTGCCGCGACTTCGGCCAGAACTATCTGATGTCGCTCCAGGAGAAGGGCAACCCAATCATCTTCACCAATGGTGATAACGATACCTTCCCACTCTGGTACAACCAGGAGGTAGAAGGCGTAGGTACAGATGCCCGCGTATGTAACCTGAGCTATCTGCAGACCGACTGGTATATCGACCAGATGATGCGTCCTGCATACAACTCACCATCCGTGCCAATCACCTGGCCACGTCTCGACTTCTGTTCGGGTACCAACGAGTATGTTTCTATCCAGCCAGAGGCTAAGCAGCAGATTCTCGACTTCTACAAGCAGGATCCAGTGAATGCCAAGAAGCAGTTTGGTGATGAGCCTTTCGAGCTCAAGAACATCCTGAAGTACTGGGTACGCAGCAAGAACCCAGACATGCACTTCATCCCTACAGACACCGTCTATGTAACAATCGACAAGGAGGCTGTGAAGAAGAGCGGCATGATGATGGCTTCTGATACCATCCCAGACAAGATGGTGATTTCACTCGCAGGCAAGAATGCTCTCTACAAGGGCGACCTGATGATGCTCGAAATGCTGTCACAGTGCAACTGGACACGTCCTATCTACGTGGCTCTTACCGTGGGACAGGAGAACTATATGAACCTTGGCGACAACTTCGTACAGGAGGGTCTTGCCAACCGTATCACTCCATTCACCACCAACAAGCCAGGTGCGAAGAACTTCGATGCTGAGAAGACCTATCACAACATCATGACCCGATTCAAGTTCGGTAACCTGAAGCAGAAGGGACTCTATATCGACGAGACTACCATGCGTATGTGCTATACTCACCGTCGCCTGCTCGCCCAGACAGCCCTCCAGCTCATCGCCGACGGCAAGAACCAGAAGGCTATCAACATCCTGAAGAAGGCTGATGTGGAGATTCCTGCATACAATGTCACCCTCGATTACATGAGCGGTGGTCTGGATATGGCTCGCGGCTGGCTGCTCACCGGTCAGAAGGCAAAGGGTAAGGAATATGTAGAGGCTGTCTGGAAGAATGCTTACCAGTATCTCAACTATTACCTCTCATTGACCAACGACCGCTTCCTGCAGAGCCAGAACGACTGCATCCGTCAGATCATGATTATGCAGAGTGTCTGCGATGTGGCAGGTATGGTAAGCCCTCAGTTGCAGAAGAGTTATGAGAAGCAACTCAATGCTCTCTATACACTCTATCGCGGCAGAGGCGGCAGCATGCCACAGGGCAATCAGTAAAATAAAGAATATCAAGGAAGACCTGGCGTTTTTGCTAGGTCTCCCTTTTTGTATCATCCCCTAATCAAGTTATTCCTATGTTCATAGAGCAACCTGCCAAATGGCTCAGATGGTTATATCCGAAAGCAATATGGAGAATGGACAAGAACGACCATTCGGTGTATCTCACATTCGATGACGGTCCGATTCCCGAATCCACCCCATTCATCCTGGAAACCTTGAGAAAGTACAATATCAAGGCTACCTTCTTCATGGTGGGCGAAAACGTATTGCGCAACCACGATCTCTACAACCAGATTGTAGCAGAGGGTCATCAGATAGGTAACCATACCTTCAATCATATCGGTGCCTTCAAGCATCGTGTCATCTCCTACGTGCTCAACACCAACAAGGCGAATGACATCATCCATGCCCATCTCTTCCGTCCACCTCACGGCTGGATGCGACAGAGCGAGTACTGGTGGCTGCACCGCACCTACAAGGTAATCATGTGGGATGTGGTGACCCGAGATTATTCCAAGTGGATGACGGCAGAAGATGTGGTGAACAATGTGAAGAAATATGCCCGAAACGGCAGCATCATCACCTTCCACGACTCGCTGAAGAGCATCGACAAGCTGAAGACGGCACTTCCACAATCCATAGAATGGCTGATGGAACAGGGATATGAATTTAAGATTTTTGATTAAATCATCTTTGATTAAAACATTTTGATTAAATCATTTTTGATTAAAACATTCAAAAGACAATGAGCAAGAGAATCAATAGTTATCAGGCTGTAGCCTCTTTCGTAAGAGGATTCTTCGAGGCATACGCACGCGGCATCATGGATGCTGCGGTTGGCGGCGATGACTTCCAGAAGAAGAACGACCCCAAAGAGGTGAAGCAGATGATGCTGGAACACTATGGAGAAGTGAACCAGTACTTCTTCGACATCATGTTCTCTACCCTCGTACGACTCAACTACAAGAGTGCAGAAGAGGCTAACGAGCGTATGCAGAAGAATTTTGAGAGCATGAAGAAGACCGATCCTACCTTCGAGCCAACCATGCTCGACTATCTGCGCATCGCCTGCAAATCGAACCAGCTTTACAAGGCGATGGAAGCTGAATACAAGCGTAACTTCACCTGGCTCCTGCAGGGTAAGTTTACAAGCATAGAGGAGCACGTACGAGATTATACCCACGGTGTACTCATCAGCCTTGCCGACGAACCGATGGCAATCCATCTGCTGGTGCGCATCATCGTGAAAGCATACGCTGCCGGACTGAAATGTGGCAGCAAGGAAGGCACCCAGCAGCAGCTCCACATGCCTACCCTGCACGGTATGCTGCTGAACAATGTGAACATCCTTCTGAACGAGGCTCCGCTGAAGGGCGATTCAGAAGATCCTGTCGCTCTCTTCAAGGAGGCGTGCAAGAACCAGGAGGAAAACATCAATGTACTGTTCAATACATTGAATGATGCCATGAAGGAGCTAGCTGAGCAATAAGTTTTCCATCATATCGAGCCCGAACTTTTATAAACGAGAACGACTTCCAACGCTTATAAGCATTGCTGCCTATAATCGTGGGAAGTCGCTTTTTATATATGATACAGTATCTTACTGCATATCATAAACTACCTGCATGAGCTTCTTTCCAAGCTCATCAGCCTGCTCCATGGTAGAAGCCTCGCTATATACGCGGATGATTGGCTCGGTGTTACTCTTGCGAAGGTGAACCCACTTGTCAGGGAAGTCGAGTTTCACACCATCGATATCAGTAACAGTTACATCCTTCTCCTTGCCATACATCTCCTTTACCTTCACGAGGATAGCATCTACATCGGTAGAAGCAGTCAGGTCAATACGGTTCTTGGCAATGAAGTAGTTAGGGAAGCTGGCACGAAGCTCGCTTACCTTGCAACTCTTATGAGCCAGACTGCTCAGGAAGAGTGCGATACCAACGAGGGCATCACGACCATAGTGGCTCTCAGGATAGATAACTCCACCATTGCCTTCGCCACCAATCACTGCATGAACATCCTTCATCTTGGTAGTTACATTCACCTCACCTACGGCAGAAGCACAATATGAACCACCATGCTTCTCGGTTACATCGCGGAGAGCACGGGTAGATGAAAGGTTGCTGACAGTATTACCAGGAGTCTTGCTCAATACATAATCAGCTACACTCACCAGGGTATATTCCTCGCCAAACATCTTACCATCCTCGCAGATGAAAGCCAGACGGTCAACATCCGGGTCAACAACGATACCCATATCATAGCCACCCTTCTTCAACTCATCCATGATGCCACCGAGGTTCTTCTCCAATGGCTCTGGGTTGTGAGCAAAATTACCGGTAGGCTCAGCATTCAGGAATGTATATTCTACGCCGAGTGCATCGAGCAACTCTGGGAGAATAACACCACCTACAGAGTTGATGGCATCTACACAAACCTTGAAATGAGCGTTCTTGATAGCCTCAACATCCACGAGCTTCAATGCAAGCACAGAGTCGATATGGCGCTTATTGAATGTATTATCTTCTGTATATTTTCCGAGAGCATCTACATCAGCATACTCGAAGTCTTCCTTCTCAGCAATGCTCAATACCTCGCTACCATTGGCAGCAGTCAGGAACTCACCCTTCTCGTTGAGAAGCTTGAGAGCATTCCACTGGCGTGGGTTATGAGAAGCTGTGATGATGATACCACCGGCAGCCCCACTCATGGTTACAGCCAACTCTGTAGTAGGAGTAGTAGCCAGGCCGATGTTCAATACATCGTAACCCATACCCATCAAAGTTCCACAAACTACATTCTTTACCATCTCGCCTGAGATACGTGCATCACGGCCAACCACGATGGTGTTGCTCTTAGAAGCACCGCTACGACGGATGAATGTAGCGTAAGCAGATGTAAACTTGACGATGTCGAGCGGATTCAAAGTATCGCCCGCTGGACCGCCGATGGTTCCACGGATACCAGAAATAGACTTAATCAGTGTCATAATAATATCTTTTTAAAATGAAATTATCTTATCTGCCTCTCTGCAAGGTTAAATCATAGAGGCAAGCATATACGCTTCCTGATGCCGCTGTAGTACCGTATGTATGAGGAACTACCAGACGAACGTGAGCAATTCTCTCGCCCTCGGCATTACCACGACCAATCTTTACCCAACTGAAAGGAACCAGCCAGCCACTAGGTACTGTTCCGCTATAACCGCCGGAGTAGTTTTTGTTGTAAGTGGCTACCATCAAGCTGCTATTCACATCAAAAGTACCGGTGAAAGTGCCGGAATTATTGGTCACGGTCATCTTATCAGTATAGAAAGAATACTGCTTCAGATTATTGCTCAACTGTAAAGAGTTGAGACTCATCTCTGCTGCGGTATTCAGATTGTATTCTGAGAAACGAACGAGCACATCGGTAGTCTCGCCCATCTTGATATAGTCGCCGCAACCCATTTCCAATACCTGCATATAGATACCGTTACTGTTGAAGAGCACATACTCGTTGTTGTTCTTGGAAGTATCAGTAAGAACCACGCTGTTGTCCTTCTGCTTCTTCTCCCAACGACTCTTGAATTCCTCTTCTGAAATGACCTTCACGTTTTCATGACGCAAGAAAGAACTGATAGAGTCCAACTCGCGGTCACGCAAATCCTTATATGTCTCAGTATCGTTACATGCAGCAAACGAGAAAAGTGCTGCTATAGCCATGATGGCAAACAAAAATTTCTTCATTCCTTTTACTAAATTCTAATTTATTGGGCAAAGGTACAAAAAAGAAAAGACAACACCGAGAAGTATAGGATGATTTTATTATTATTTATCACTTATTATCATCC
>CDZA01071480.1_pt1 | contig 11254 bp, 9 predicted proteins | sample 554881 | NCBI WGS metagenome assembly CDZA01 (sample SAMEA3182082, study PRJEB8094) | gut metagenome | biome: human; feature: gut; material: Stool; isolation source: human stools | place: Canada | collected 2012-12-04
AGACAAGACCAGCGGCCTTGCCATTCCGTATGTCACAAACCGCGCCATTCAGGACCGCTTGGATGAAGTCGTGGGGCCGGAGAACTGGTACAACGACTACAAGCCGTGGCACGGCAACGGAAAGAAGGACGCGCAGATCTGCGGCATTTCCATCTACTTTGAGGGCAAAGGCTTTATTACAAAGTGGGACGGCGCGGAGGATTCCGACATTGAGCCCATTAAGGGCGGTTTGTCCGACTCGATGAAGCGCGCCGCCGTGCAATGGGGCATTGGGCGTGTCCTCTATAAGATGACGAAGCCGCTCTGGGTCAAGATCGAGCAGAAGGGCAACTCCTATGTGATCTGTGACACCGAGCGGCCGAAGCTGAATGCCGCGTATCTGGAACTGCTGGATAAGCTGCATCAGCTTCCCACATCTCCGGGCGCAGCACAGGCACAGCTCAGCTATAAGCGCGACGGACAGGCCGGACAGCAGGCGCAGAATACAGTGCCGACGGCCATGCCGCAGACGCAGCAGCAAGCACCGCAGCAATCATCGCGGCCAACACAGCAGTCTCAGCAGCCACTTCCGTTTACGACGCGGCAGGTCTGCCAGTACGTTGTGCTGTCGGTGAGCAATCAGCAGGATATGTCCGGTCAGCCGTTGGTCTGCGCCGTGCTGCAAAACGCAGAAGGCAAGCAGGCGAAGGTCTATGCGCAGGGCAGTCATCCGATGCTCATGCCCGGCGCGCAGCTCTATGACGCGCAGATCACAATGCGCAAACAGGGAAACGTCGCATTTTATACGCTGGACGGCTATCAGGTCGTGCAGCAGGCAGCGTAAGGAGGCAGAATGGAAAAAATCAAAGGCTTTCAGATCAGCAGCATGACCGTCTCCGGCTTCAAATGCTATGAAGCGCCTATGGAGATCACGTTCGGCAATCCTACCATCGTCACCGGCGGCAACGGCCGCGGCAAATCCAGTCTGGCGGACGCCATTGCGTTTGCCGTCACAGGACTTCCCTTTTTCGGGGAGCGCGGCATTGACCGGCTGCGCAACGAGACGAACCCGGACCTGCAGATCACGATGCGCTTTACGGATGAAACCGGAAAAGCACATGAACTGACCCGCAGCCGGCAGAAGGATCGCATGAGCATCACCTACGACGGCTATGCCATCCGGCAGACGGATCTCAACGAGATGTTCGGCGAACGGGATGTGTTTCTCTCCATTTTCAATCCCCTGTACTTCATTGAAGAACTCGGCGAGGATGGAAAAAAGCTGCTGGAGCGGTATCTGCCGCCCATTCCGCAGGGCGACGTGCTGGCACAGCTCAATGAGCAGGCGCAGCAGCGGCTGTCCAGCTTACAGCTTCCGTCTCCTGAGACGTTTCTCAAGAATCGCCGGGAGGAGATCCGGGAACTGGAACAAAACGCGGTTTATCTGAGCGGCAAGCTGGATCTGGCGCAGAAGCAGCGGCAGAGCAGCAAAGAGCTGTCCGACAGGCTGACTGCACAGATTCAGGAATTGCAGAGTGAAATTGCATCGTTGGAAGCACGGCGGTTTGAAAACGTCAATTTGGAGGATTTGCAGGAGCAGCTTGTGCAGGCCAGCGAGCAGTATGAGGAGCTTTCCGGCGAAGCGCCGGAAACGCCGGATACAGCAGAACTGGACGCGAAGCTGCAGGTACTTCACGCAAAGCTGGGCGCTCGGTCGTCCGAGGTCTACCAGCCAAAATACACAGGCCCGCTGGCGGAGGATACGGCAAAGGTGCGGGCGCTGGGGAAAAAGTATCAGCAAAATGCCGCGCTTTTGAAGCGGTTTCAGCCGGGTACAAGCTGCCCGGTCTGCCGCCGTGTCCTCTCCCAGCAGGAATATCCGGCGTTCCGTCAGGCTTTACAGGCGGAAACGGAGAGAATCGCTGCCGACGGCACACAGCTGAAAGGTCAGATCGCGGAGCTTCAGGAGCTGGAGCAGAAAAGCCAAAGCACGTTTGAGCAGTTCAAGGCGGATGATCTGGTCAGATACCAGTCTGAGATCGACGCGCTGAATCAGAAACGGGAGCAGCTTCAATCTGTTGCCGCACAGCAGAATATGCAGCGCCAGCAGACCTTGGAGCAGCTGCGCACACGCATCCAGAACCTGAGCGCCAGCATGGAATGCGGTACGCTGAGCCCTGCGGACAGTGAACGCCTTGCCGAGTGCAAAGCATCGCTGAAAGACTGCCGGGTGCAGCTTGCCGCCGCGCAGCAGGTTCTGAGCGCCGCGCCGGAGGATTTTGACACACGCATCAAAGCCATTGAGGATGAGATCACGGAAAAGAAAATCATTATGAAAGACGTGATCCTCTACATGAGCAAGCGCGCGGAACTGACGTTCTCGAAGCTCGCGCTAAACCGTGTGAAGATCTCGCTCTATGATGTGGTCAAGACGACCGGCGAATTAAAGGACGTATTCCGCTTTACCTACAACGGCCGCCGCTACGATCGGCTCTCGCTCTCTGAGAAGATCCGGGCAGGCGCGGAGGTGTCCGAACTGGTGAAACGGCTCACAGGCCGTAATTATCCGGTGTTCTTCGACAACATGGAATCTGTGGATGATCTCAGCAACATCCGTCCGACCAGCCAGATGATCTTGGCCAAATGCGTCCATAACGCGGAGCTTTCCGTGCGGGCTGGCAGCACTGCAATGCTGAAGGCGGCGTAACCCTTCTTTTCAGAAAGGGGGCGCACCGTCTGGCTTATCAGAAGCTGCCGATCCTGGAAGTCGCCAGACGGTGCGGGCTTGTCCTCAACGACCGAACGCTTCACAGCGAGGAAGTTGAGGCAAGCTGCCCCTTCTGCGGTGACCACGGAACCGGCAAATATCATCTGAGTCTGAACACACGGACCGATCAATACCGCTGCAATCTCTGCGGCGCGAGCGGCAACAGCGTGACGCTGTATGCGCGGCTGAACGGTCTATCCAACAAAGAAGCCTATCTGGAGCTGGCTGCAAAGAGCAATGTCTATAAGCTGCCCTTGCAGCACAGCTCCCCAAACACAACGAGTCGGGAACCGTATGCGCTAAAGCAGCGCCATGCGGCGTATTCGGAGATGCTGTCGCTTCTGACGCTCTCCGATCGGCACAGAGAAAACCTCCATGAGCGAGGACTACCGGATGAGATCATCGAGCGGAACGGCTATAAGTCCATGCCGGAAACGGAATCCGAACGACGCTTGCTGGCGTCGCTTCTCCGGTGCGATCATGAACTGCACGGACTGCCCGGCTTTTACACAAAGGACGGGACATGGACGCTGGCAGGCGCGAACGGGTTTCTCATTCCGGTGCGGAACAAGGATGGGTTCATTCAGGGCATGAAGATCCGGCTGGACGACGACGCGGCGCGAAAATACCGCTGGCTGTCCAGCCGGTCAAGCCGCATGGAAAACGGTACCCGCAGTTACTCGTGGATTCACGTCACCGGAGACACGACGCAGAAGCGCGCCTATCTCACCGAGGGGCCGCTCAAGGGCGATATTGCAAGCTACTTTGCCAATAACGCGCTATTTGTGTGTCTTGGCGGCGTGAATGCCAACAAGGGACTGCTGGAAACGCTTCTTTCGCTCGGCGTCACGGAGGTCATGGAGGCGATGGACATGGATCAGTTTACGAATCCGCAGGTCCGGCAGGCGGTTCTCACCCTGCGCCGCGAGGCGCAGGCAATCCCGGGTATCCGATACTATCAATGTACGTGGAACCCGCGATTTAAGGGCGTGGACGATTATCTGCTGGACTGGACGAAACGAAAGACGGCTTAAAGAAAGGAATTGCGTATGACGAATATTACAAGCTTTCAGGACATCATTGGTGCGCCCAACGGCGATAAGACCTCCGTGCTGGGCAAGTTTCTCTATTTCTCACTTGCCAACATTCTGGTGGAGAAAGAAGCGCTGGCGCAGCTCTGCGAGGATCTGAGCATCCCGTATTCCGGAAGCAAGCGAATTTCTGTGTCGGATGCGTTCCGCTCCGCGACGGGCGATATCAAGGACCGGATCACGGTAAAAAGCCCCGGCGAGCATCATATCTACGCGGTCTACTGCCGCGACAACGCGCACACCGAGGATGTTTATTCCCGGGAACTAGTCAAGGAAACGCTCAACCAGCGGACGAACCAGTATGAAAAGCTGGCAAATATTTTTTACGATCGGCGCGATAATCGATTTGGGTATGACAATATTGGCTTCGACGCCGACATTGATCCCCTGAACTACTGCCGCCGGGCGGAGGAGCTGTTCGAACTTTATCAGGTCTGCGCGAACCGCAGACAGATCGAGACGATCTGCCTGAGCTATCTGCGGATGTTGGAGGCCACCAAGGTCAGCTCGACCGGGCATCTATATTTCATTCCGCGGCAGCACATGGATAAGGTCGATACGTTCGAGACGTTCATTGAGCAGCTCAGCGATATGAACCAGAATGACAATGCGCTCAGCGTCAACAGCTTTTACATCATTGATGATGCCAAGCAGCGCGACAAAATGACGGAGGAATTTTATTCCGCCGTCAAGAAAGAGATCGCACTGTATCAGGAGAAGGCCGACTATCTCATCCAGAGCGGCAGCCGCAGCCCCAGCGTTATGGAGCGGTGGGTCAACAAAATTGCCACGCTGGAGCAGAAGAAGCAGCACTATGAAGAAATTCTCCGCCGGGAGCTTGACGGCCTCGACGATGAATTTGAAACGCTGCGGCTTCTGTCGCAGGAGCTGTCCGTGCGGGCAAACGGCCTGCGATTTCGGAAAGCGGCTTGACATGGATTTCTGATGGACATACGGCAGCCCCGGCTCGGTATTCCGAGCCGGGGCTGTTTAATTGCACCAGATTTATAATATTGTAATTTGAACGAAGTCGAAGATATCGACTTGGCTGCTATCCTAGGGTGTATCTGAAAACAGCGCTTAGATGTGCAAAATGCTGAAAGCGACACAGATCGCGGCGACCATAACAAAAGCGAGGAAGGAGTCGTCACGCTTGTCATAGCGTGTCTCAGCACGGCGAAATTCCTTGAGGCGATTGAAGAAACGCTCTATTACATTCCGCCGTTTATACGTCTCTTTATCAAATGGCCATGGCCGCTTTGTGTTCACTTTCGGCGGGATCGTATAGCGGGCGGACTGTTCATGCAGATAGGTTCGGATCTCTTTTGTGCCATAGGCTTTATCGGCAAGAATATCGCAGTCCTTCAGATCCGAAAGCAGCTTCAGCAGAGGAACCGCCTCCGTGCAATTGTCAACATTTCCGGCAGACAGCAAAAAAGCCACAGGCCGCAGGTCTTTTCCGCCGATGGCATGGATTTTCGTGTTCAACCCTCCGCGCGTTTTGCCGATGCTGCTTGATGTCTGACTTTTGCTCTCTTTCTTATTCCACGACCTGCCTGCACGGATGCTTTGATCGACGTTGAATCCATGCTCAGCTCCGCGTCAGTGCCCGGGGCCGCGCAGAGCTCGAAGATCTTTTTCAAGGTTCCATCATCCCGCCAACGGCAGAAGCAGCTGTACACAGTCTGATGTGGGCCGAATCTCGCCGGAAGATCGCTCCAGCGCGCGCCGCTGCGCGCAAGCCACAGGATGCCATTGAGATGCGCGCGAATATCCATGTAAACTGTTTTCTATCAATTCTATACTTAACGCGTTCTAACCGAAAAACCTGTGCCAGAAATATATGTGTACGGTGTGAAATATACACGTAGATACCCTGGATTATCTGTTCCATATCCATGAAGAACGCCACAATAATTTACATCGGAAGATGTTTCCTGGAAGAACGGACCGCCACTATCCCCAGGAATGCAGCTGCCATAACTGACTTCAAGAGATGTCAATCCATTAACTTCAATTTTATCCGTTCCTGCTGAGACTGTTATATCTCTGTTGCTAACAGTACCGTAGCCAAAGCTGGATGAATTACGGCTATAATACTTCAGGATGGTGTTAACAGGCGGAGATGAAAGAGTTCCATTAATGGAATATGTATTGGCGATACTATTGCTGGTACTAAACGTATCCGTATTCGTTACTTTAATAATTTCAAAATCGCCAGTACAACCGCTATAGTAGTTATGGTAATTGACAGTCCCTATTGTGCTCCCAGCACTTGCGGCATAATTAATTGTGTCATTATAGTGTCCCCCATGACCGCAAGTGAGAATAGCATCTGAACCAGCATAATAACCACAGCAACTTAGTGTTATCTCACTATTGGAAGTTATATTTACAATTTTTGCACCACCGCGAAGTGTTGCAATAGAATTTGACGCAGCTGTATTGGAAGGAGCAATATTTTCCATTCTGATGGGAACGTTATATTCTTTAGATAAAGATGCCGCCAATGCTTCTGGTCGATTAATTTGCGAGACACCGTTTTGGCAAAGTTCGCTATTAAGATCCATGCCAAGAACAACCTCGTTGTTTATTTCGGATACATAGTATTGCGTAATTTGGTATCCACTTTCCTTAAGTGTATTTGTCACATCAATAGCAGCATTCATTAACTGGTTATATGAGTACTCTACGTTTTCAAACAAGAGGTAGTCCGCATAATCACCTGCCCATCTGATGTATTTTGCCTTGTTTTCAGCAGTGGTATCAGTAAGGGAGAGCACAAGTTTGTCCTCCTCAATTCGGGCACCAGCAAAATCATCTGGGAAAGTAATGTTGCCAATAGCATCGTGTCCAAAAGACTCGTTTAGACATTCATTCGCAGCAACAGCATTTGCCTGCAGTTGCATCAACCTTGCATAGTTGTTTTCAATCGTAGCGGCGCTTTGTGCAGATACTAATAATGACGATGCCACGACCGCCGAAATTGCCATGATAATAGACAGAAGATGGATGATTGTTTTTTTTACGTTGTTGTATTTCATATGAACCTCCTGTGTCGTAAATAAAAAACGAATTAGTGAAATTCTGTTGATGTGCATTCTTCTGTAAGTTCAATGGTATGGGCTTGTTCGGAAATAACTACTCGGACGCCAAATATCTTGCACAAATTATCTTCCAGCTTGATGGATTCAGCATCGGTACATTCTGATAGTCCAATCAAAACTGCGTTTACCGTTTCGGACACAGAGTATGATGTCACTGTATAACCACTCAGAGTTAAGTGCTGAACAATTGGCTGGAGCTGTGCCCTGAGTTGATTATAAGAATATTCGGCTTTTTTGAAAACAAGAAACGGTGCATATTCGTCGGTCCATGTCCGATATTTCTCAACCGTTTTACTATCGGTATTTGTGAGAAGCAAAACCAAATTCTCACCATCAATATAAGCGCCAGCGTAGTCTTCAGGAAAAATAATTGCGCCATTTGAGTCTCGTTCAAACGCTTGCGTCAAGAGTTCATTTGCAGCAACAGCGTTCTCTTGATACCGCATAGCGGTTATTTGCCCCTCTGTTTGCGATGAATCATTTAAAGAGCAAAGTGCTATACTAAAGCAAATAGCAATTAAACATATTCCGCTCAAGATAGCGCCCCAGTTAATCATACGCTTATTGGGTTGAATAAAGTCCATATTTGCATTACCTCTTACATTTGTTTAGCCATCTAAAGCAGCTTACTCCGCGAAGATTATCAGTGCCAATACTAATATATTTCAATAATGGCATATTATGCAATATATGATCTTGTACTACCCAATGAATCATAATTGAAGCATAATAGAATGCACTAAGCTTTTCAAGTGCTTTGATGAAATTACGGATTTTTGCGAAATTGCAAGCGTTCCCATCAATAAATACATCCCGCTTTTATTGAATCTGTTGGAGTATCAAATTGGTTGTAAATATGCGTTATTGCTGCTCCGCTAAATATAAACTCACGCGGGACTGAATGGCTTTTGCCGTTTCCGTTGCACCTTTGCCGCCATTTAGGAATGCGCTGCTCTCGTCCATGATAATAGAGAGAACTTGCTCGTCATACATTGCAATATTTTCTGCTGCATCAAGCAGCTTAAACAAGGTTTCCTGATCTGTATCCCGGAACTTGACGGGCAGCGCCGAATCTTCCTTTGCGGCTTCGCACATGGTTTCCAGCAGCGGCCTGTAGACAGGCAGACCGTTCTGATCGGATTCTTCTGTGTTCTGAATCATGTATTTGATAAATGTCCAGCTTCCGTCCGTGTGTTCGCTCTGTGCGACAATTCCAACCGGGTCGGTTAAGATGATATCAGAGCCGCAGCTGCCATCAATTGTTGGCCAACCGATAAAGCTCAATGCGCATCCAGCCATTTTTTCTTCATAGGCCAACTTCCAGACTGTATTTACCCAGCTTAGCGCAGCGACCCATTTTCCTTTTCCAACTTCTGATGGGCCGTAGGCAAAGCTGATGCCGCTGGCGCTTTCGGGGTTTTCGCGAATTCGGGCACTTGCTTGCAGAATTTCGATAAAGTCGTCGCAGTCGAAATAGCAGCGTCCATTCTCCCAATCCACAGCCGTCCGTATGTAGCGTGCCGCTATCTCTTTCAGAAAGCCCTCTTTGGTCATGTTGTAGATCGTTTGAATATCATCTGAGACGGCTGACTCTATTTGCAAATAGTCCTGTAATGTCCAGCCATATTGATTTCCAAATCTCGATGGCAGTCCAACCAGCGTTTCAAAGAAGAATTCACCACTGGCAACATACATACTGCCCTGCGCGGTCAAAGCATTGGCGATCACCAAATCGTCCAAAGCAAGCTCTGGATCTTCTGCAAATAATGGTGTCAGATCCATGAGCAGGCCTTTGCTGATATAAGGGAAGGGGGAAAGCGCAGAGAAGCAAAGCATATCCGGAAGCCGCCCGCTGATGAGCTCCGTTGTCAACCGCGTTTTAGCTTCGCGGTCAGAGAAGTCGCCATCATTGGTATAGTCAATGATTCTGACAGTATATTCTTCGCTTTGGGCATTAAATCGCTCGGCCATTACGCTCAAATCTGGTGTTGAACCGATCGCGGCGATTGTCAGCTCCTGCTTGGCTGCATTGGAACTATCATCACAAGGCAGGAGCAGATTTGCACCGGTCTCGGTCAAATAATAGAACCCACCGTTTGGAAGCACCAGCAGAGATTTTGCTATACCCAGAAATATTTTGCATTCAGAAAAGATGAGGATCGGTGCTTGCTCGCCATCCGATGAGAGTCCGTAAATTCCCTCTTTGGTGTTCAGCAGCAGCGGGTATTCATCTGTTCCGGAAAAAACGGAACCGTTTCCGACCGGGAACAGCGGATTCGCAGTTTTATTTTCTGCATCCAACTGATATACAAGATTTCCGCTGTCAGTTTTCTGAACATAGTACATCACGTCATCGCTGCCAGGGACGGCATAGCCATATGCGGCGGGAAGCGAAATCTGGCCGCAATCTGACCCGTCTGGCTTCAGCAGATCCATGGTTGGACTGCCGCCCGCATACCGACGCAGGAGGTAAAGCAAGCCATCCAGATAGTCGACCGTATAGACCTGCCATTCTGAGGAACTACTGGAAGCAACATTAATGGTGTTGCGAACTGTTCCGTCCGGGGCAATTAGACGCAGCGTTGTAGCATCCGGATCGGCATACCATTCCGCTACCCATATCCCATTTTCCGTGCTGGTATAATCCATCACGACACCGGTTGCGGAGTAGATGCTTTGCGCATCTTGCACGATTTCGTACTGCATATGCTGTGCATCGTCAAGATGGGCTGTGATAGGGAATACACTGCCGTCCACGAGAAGAACCTGCTCTGTATCTTCTGGAATCTGTACAGCCGAAAGTTTATACTGTTGGCCTATGCCTGCCCATGCTGTAGATGCCGGTGCCGATGACGCGGATGCTTCCGGCGTGTCGGTTTCAGCTTGGGCTGTCACAGAATGAGAACCATATTTGGGTTGCGTGTTTTTCGCTTTTTCTGTATGACACCCGGAAAGCGAAGCAATAAAAAGTGACACAAGCAGCGAAGTGATAATGAGCCTTTTTTTCACCGATGACCTCCTTATAAACTGCCATCTCAGCAGCAAGGAGCAGCTGAGATGGCGAAAGGAATTAGGAATAGTATTTACCAGGAAAGATATGTTTCGGCAACGTAACCGTTGAGATGGCCAAACTCCCGATAAACGGCAGTATTTTCGCCCGGATAGCCGTATGCCCAAAGATTGCGGCTGGTTTCCTTATAAAAAAGTTCACCAGTGACAAGCGTCCCATAGGCAGGGTAGTTTGTTCCGGGCCCCTGACGGAACATGACGTTTTGGGTTACTGTACATTTCGTTGCAGCGAAAACCGTGGGGATCATGATGGTCAAAATGAGAATAACCGCAATGGCACAGCACAAAAGTTTCCGGAATTTCATTCGTTGCTCCTTTCTATTCGTCCATAAATGATTAGCTACTACCTATCTTTATAAAGTGGCCACTTTAAGAAAGATTTAAAATGGATTCATATACTAAGACCATTTATCCGACCAAATGCAACACTCGACGGAAAATTATTTCTGCTTTACCTTGTGTCGGCCGAAAATTGATATACTCAAGGTTCATTCCATGCGATTATGGATTGAACGAGTCAGCTATCATATGAAAGTAATCCGCTGCCGTACGGGCTTTCGTATATTCTGCCTCCTTATCCTTCGCATTTGCGTGTTCTTCGGCAGCTTCCTGCTCTGAAAGGAATGCGGTAAAGAACAACTGCATGGGGTTGCTGTCCGTTTCCCCGTATATCAATCGCGTCTGTTCACCCTCATCAATGATTTTTTTAATTATTGCGTGTTTTAGAATATTCACGAAATATAAGTGAACAGATATGCCGCAGAAAGAAACGTCTTGCTCACGGTAGAACGTGATGAGAATTTCCTTCCCAACTTCGAGCGTTGCGCCGGGGTTGCTGATAAGGTTCACGCTGTTATTTTCTGTGACGTTAATCTGTCCATCGAAGTGGAGCGGAATTTTTTGTACCAAAAGGAGATACAGTTCATTGACTTTTGCCATCTCGTCAATGCTTGCTTCAATGTCAGTTGGCTTAATGACCCTTTGCAGTACTTTTTCTAATGCACACAGCTGCATATAAAAACGATATGTGAAAGGCTGCTCCCGATAAGAAAACATCGTGAGGAAAGAGAGAACGGTATAGCTTCGGCTGTACCGTTTTCTCATTTTTCCATTGATGCCGTGACTTTTGACATTTCCAAGGCTCCGATGCCCTTGTAGTAAATGTCGACCTCCTGCGTCCGATTCTTGCCCTTCGGGTCGCTGGCCGCATGGACGATGATTTTCTCCACGAACTCATGGAG
>CDZA01058943.1_pt1 | contig 11250 bp, 9 predicted proteins | sample 554881 | NCBI WGS metagenome assembly CDZA01 (sample SAMEA3182082, study PRJEB8094) | gut metagenome | biome: human; feature: gut; material: Stool; isolation source: human stools | place: Canada | collected 2012-12-04
CAGCATCCCTACCCCTTTTGTCCCTTCGGGACATTTCCCCCTGATAGGGGGAATCGGCCCCTGGAGGGGGAGCCTTTGGGCCGCGCGGCGAAAAAAATGACCCCCGGCGCGGTGCGCCGGGGGTGTTGTTTCAGCGGACGTTCTCTGCTTCTTCGGTTTTGCCGAGGCGGCGGAGCATGGTTTTTTTGACGGCGCGGAAGATGTTCTGGTAGCCCGTGCAGCGGCACAGGTGGCCGGAGAGGAGCTTCCGGAGCTCGTCGTCAGTGTATTCCTTGCCGGAATTCACGATCTCGGTGGCGGTCAGGATGAAGCCGGGCGTGCAGAAGCCGCACTGGATGGCAGTTTCGTCCATGAATGCCTGCTGGACATCGGAGATCGTGCCGTCTGGGTTCATGAGGCCCTCAAGCGTGATGATGTGCTTGCCCTCGGCCCAGACGGCGAGGTACAGGCAGGTGTTGATGGCTTCGCCGTCGATGAGCGCGGTGCATGCGCCGCACTCGCCGACCTCGCAGCCCTTTTTGACGGACGTGAGCCGGAAGTCATTGCGGAGCATGTCCGTCAGACTTGCGCGGACGTCGACGATCTTTTCCACGTCCTTGCCGTTGATATTGCATTTGACCAGCGCGTACTGTGCCATCAGATCTCACCTCCGCAGCGTTTGACAGATTCGATGAGGGCCCGCTTGGCCATCTCCACCGCGATATGCTTCCGGAACGCCTTGCTGGCACGCCAGGAGTCACGCGGGTTGATGTCCTCGAGCACGGCCCGGGAGAAGGCCTCGACGTTTTCCATCGTGACCGGCTGACCGTTTACGACGGCCTCGGCGCTCGGCGCGCGCATGGGCACCGGGCCCGCGACGCCGTAGGCGATGCGGACGCGGTCGAAGGTCTTCTTATCCTCCGACAGGCGGACGTTGACGGAGCAGCCGGTCGTGGCGATCTCCATGGCGTTGCGCATGCCGTATTTGATGTAAAAGCCCTTGGTGTTTTCCCAGGAGGCCTTCGGGATGAGCACGGCGGTCTGGATCTCGCCCTCGGCAACATTGATATCGACCGTACCGGCCTTGATATAGAAGTCCTTGATGGGCAGATACCGCTTGCCGTTCACGCCTGTGAGCTCGATGATCGCTTCCCACGCGTGGAGCGTGGAGGCGGAATCGGCGGAGGTCACGCCGTTGCAGGTGTTGCCGCCGATGGTACCGGCGTTGCGGATCTGCGGGCCGCCGACCATGTCGACGGCTTCGCCCAGCACATTGATTCTCTCAATGATGATGGGGTCATGGGTGATGTGGGAGAAGGTCGTGAGCGAGCCGATGCGGATATTCTCCTGCTCGTCCATGCAGATGCCGCGGATCTCGTCGACCTTCTGGATGGAGATGAGCTCCTTGCCGGCGCGGCGGCCTTCGCGCATCTGCACGAGCACGTCGGTGCCGCCGGCGATGATCTGCGCTTCCGGATGCTCCAGACGAAGCCGGACGGCTTCTTCCACGCTGTGCGCCTCATAGAGCGCTTTCATATCATACATGTTCTGCTACCTCCCTCAGTCCTGGATCAGACCCGCTTCGGTGAATTTCGCGAAGAGGATATGCGGCGTGATCGGCGCCTGGTCGATGGCGACGCCGGTCGCCTGATAGATGGCGTTGCGGATGGCGGGCGCCGGCGAGCACGCGGGCGGTTCGCCCAGCGCCTTGGTGCCGTAGGCGGACGTCGGCTCGTAGTTTTCCACAAACTCGGCTTCCAGATCCGGATGGTCCATGAAGGTCGAGAGCTTGTAGTCGAGCAGGTTGTTGTTGAGCGGCCGGCCGGTCTTCTCATCGAACAGCAGCTGCTCGGACAGGCCGTAGCCGATGCCCATCGACATGCCGCCGTGGACCTGCGCCTCGGCCAGCGCGGGGTTGATGAGCTTGCCGCAGTCATGGACGTTCACGATGTTCAGGAGCTTGACCTTGCACATCGGGATATCGACCTCGACCTCGGCGAACGTGCAGCCGAAGGAATAGGCGTTGTTGCGGATGGTATACGTCGATTCCGCGGTCAGATGCTCGGAATGGACGGGGTTATACTGCGCGGTCATGGACAGCTCGGACAGGCTCATGAGCACGCGGCCGTCGGTCGTGCGGACGATGTTGGAGTCGATGATGTCCATGTTGTAGGTCGCCTGACGGGTGAGCTCACAGGCGTAGTCGAGGATCTTCTTTTTGAGCATCTCCGAGGTCTGCCGGATGGAGAAGCCCGCGGTGAAGGTCTGGCGGGAGGCGTAGGCGCCGAGGCCCGTCGGGGTGATGTCGGTATCCTGACAGGAGATGACGTGGACCTTCTTATAGTCGGACAGGCCAAGGATCTCGGCGCACATCTGCGCGTAGGCGGTATCCGCGCCCTGGCCGATCTCGGTCTCGCCGACCTGCAGGTTGACCGTGCCGTCGAGGTTCAGCTGCAGACGGCAGGACGAGGTCTCGAGCGAGATGGGGAAGACGGCGGTATTGTACCAGAAGGTCGCAAGGCCGATGCCGCGGCGGATGGGGCCGGTCTGATCGGCGTAGGCCTTGACCTTTTCCTCATAGCCGATGGCCTGCATGCCCTTCTCCATACACTGGCGGTAGGAGTCGGTATAGAGCTCGTTCTTGGAGAAGCCGTCGACGTAGCCGGGCTTCATGAGGTTCTGCCAGCGGTAGGCCAGCGGCGTCATGCCGACGGCCTTTGCGCATTCCTCCGCGTGGCTCTCGTCGGCAAACGAGGCCTGCGGCATGCCGTAGCCGCGCATGGCGCCGGCCGCGGGCCGGTTGGTGAAGACGGTATAGGCGTCCCCCTCAAAGTTGGGGCAGGGATAATGCTGGTTGAACGAGCCCAGCGCCTTTGCCACGATCGAGTGGCCGTGGGAGGCGTAGGAGCCCTGGTTGGAGAAGCATTCGACCTTCTTGGCGGCGATGGTGCCGTCTTTGCGCAGCCACGAGATGATATGCGTGCGGATGGCGTGGCGGACACGGTTGGAGACGAAGGTCTCCTCGCGCGAGCAGTCGAGCTTGACGCAGCGGCCGCCCACCTGCGTGCAGCACCAAGCGCACAGCGGCTCATACAGCGCGTCCTGCTTGTTGCCGAAGCCGCCGCCGATATACGGCTTGATGACGCGGATATCGCCCCACGGGCGGCCGATGGCCTGACCGACGACGCGGCGGATGATGTGCGGGATCTGCGTGGAGCTGGTCACGACCAGACGACCGTTCTCCTCGTAGCAGAAGCAGCCGTGGTTCTCGATGTGGCAGTGCTGGACCGTCGGCGTCTCGTACCAGCCCTCAACCTTAATAAGGCCGGGCTCCTTGATGGCTTCCGCGTAGTTGCCTGCGGCGGCGGTCGTGTGCTTGAGGATGTTGTTGGGGAACTTCTCGTGCAGCTGGGGCGCGCCGGGCTCCATGGCCTTCTGCACGTCGAGCACAAACGGCAGCTCCTCGTATTCGACCTCGATGGCGCGCACGGCCTGCATGGCCGCGACCTCGTCCTCCGCGATGACGGCACAGACGTCGTCGCCGTAGTAGCGCACGTGCCGGTTGAGCAGGTGCCGGTCGGCGATGTCCTGGTGCGACGGATCCATCGACCACGGGTGACCGGCGGTCGGGAACGGGATGTCGGGCACGTCGAAGCAGGTCAGGATCTTCACGACGCCGGGGATCTTCTCCGCCTTGCTGATGTCGACCGACTTGACGAAGCCGTGCGCGATGGTCGAGTGCTTGATCCGGACGAGCAGCGCATCCTTCGGGGCCAGATCATCATAGTATTTTGTCCGGCCGGTCGCCTTGTCGAAGGCGTCGACGCGGACCTCACTTCTGCCTACGATGTTCATTCGGGTACCTCCATTTTGCCGGGTGATCGGCAAAACCCGGGCTTTGGCCCCGGATCCTGCCAGTTTTCCGATGTTATTGCTCATATTGTAGCATACAGTTTTTCGAAGAGAAAGTGGATTCATTATCTTACTTCATGAATAACGGATTTTTTCGTGAATGTCGAAAATTTTGCATACTTCTTGCGGAAAACGGCAAAAATCCCTATACTGATTTGTAGAAAATCACAAGGAGTCTGGCTATGTCTGAATTTACCGCTGCTCCCATCGGCTGCCTCATCATGGCGGCAGGAAATGCGTCCCGCTTCGGGGAAAACAAGCTGACGGCGAGCTTTGCCGGCAAGAGCCTGTTTTCGCTCGCGCTGGCTGCGATCCCCGCGGACACGTTTGCCCGCGTCACCATCGTTTCCCAGTATCCGGCGCTTTTGCAGGAGGCGGAGCAGGCCGGGTTTCATGCCATCCGGAATGACCGCCCGGACGACGGCATCAGCCGGACCATCCGCCTCGGCACCGAGGCCATGGCGGACTGCGCCGGGATCCTCTACATGGTCGCCGACCAGCCGCTTCTGCGGCAGGAAACGGTCCTGCGCATCGTGCAGGACTGGCGGCAGCACCCGGGCTGCATCGTCGGCGCGGCCCACAACGGCCATCGCGGCAACCCCTGCCTGTTCCCGGCGCGGTTTTTCCCGGAGCTGTGCGCGCTCGAGGGCGACCGCGGCGGCTCCTCCGTCATCCGCCGGCACGAAGACGCCCTCCGCCTCGTCGAAGCCGCCGAACCCGAGCTCTCCGACTGCGACACCAAACAGGCCCTGGAAATCCTAAAGGGACAGGCGTAGGCCTGTCCCCTTTTCATGCCCGGTGGCCGCCGATCTGGTGGAAGCGGGTGCGGGCGGTGGCGCCGTCCTGGAGGCTCATGGCTTTCAGGACGGCGTCTTTGCCGTATTTTTCACGGATGGCGAGCAGCGTCTGCTGCATGCTGCGCTCGCGGGCGGCCTCCTCCGGCGGCTGCGCGGGCTGCGTTTCCGGGTCATCGGAAAAGAGGCTCAGCTGGCAGAATTCTTCCGCCGGCTGCGCGTCCTGCTCCGGCAGGACGTGCTCCGCGACGAGATACATCCGGCGCACGAGCAGCCGCCGGTCCACGATGCGGTCAAACAGCTCGCCCGCCGCGCGCAGCAGCTGCCGGGTCGAGGCGGTGTGCACGCCCAGCCGCTGCGAGCCGTGCGCAGCCTTCGGGACCGGCCGCCCGTACGGGTCGGTCGTGACCGGGCCGTGATAGGCTCCGCGCAGCTCCGGCCGGGTCAGGCTCTCACGGTCGTAGCCGACGCTCAGCACGAGCTGGTCGGTCACGAGCCCCTTTCCCACCAGATCCAGTGCCAGCGCGTCGGCCATCTCCAGCAGCACGAGCCGGGCCTTGTCAAAGACATACGGCTCCTGCAGCACCTGCCCGGAGCTGAGGCTGTGCGACTGCGGGCGGTAGGCCTTGATATCGGCGATCGTGCACGGCTCCCAGCCCCACGCGTGGTCGATCAGCAGCTCCGCCTGCACGCCGAACATCCGGTAGAGCAGATCTTCGTTATAAAATTCGTCCGGCCCGCCGAGCGAGCAGCGGGCGATATCACCCATCGTATAGAGGCCCTTCGCCTCGAGCTTCCGGGCGTATCCGCGGCCGACGCGCCAGAAATCGGTCAGCGGCCGGTGGCTCCAGAGCGTCTGCCGGTAGCTGCGCTCGTCGAGCGCGGCGATGCGCACGCCGTTTTCATCCGGCGGGGCATGCTTGGCGCCGATGTCCATGGCGATCTTGGCCAGATACAGGTTCGTCCCGATCCCGGCGGTCGCGGTGATGCCGGTCGTGCGGAGCACGTCGAGGATCATCGTCCGGGCCAGCGCCTGCGCGTCCCGGCCGTAGAGACTGCGGTAGGGCGTCACGTCGATGAAGACCTCGTCGATGGAGTAGACATGGATGTCCTCCGGCGCGATATATTTGAGGTAGATCCGGTAGATCTGCGTGGAGACCTGCATATACAGCGCCATCCGCGGCCGGGCGATGATGAAGTCCAGCGCCAGCTCCGGCTGCGCCGCGAGCGCGTCAGCGTCGCAGCTGCTGCCGGTCAGCGTCCGGCCGGGTGCGCGCTGCCGCCGCTCGGCGTTCACCTGCCGCACACGCTCGTTCACCTCAAACAGCCGCGCCCGGCCCCCGATCCCATACGCCTTCAGCGGCGGCGAGACCGCCAGGCAGATCGTCTTCTCCGTCCGCTCCTCATCAGCCACGACGAGATTCGTCTTCAGCGGGTCGAGTCCCCGCGCCGCGCATTCCACCGACGCATAGAAGGATTTGAGATCGATGGCAAGATAGGTCCTGTCCGGCATCCGCGCCGCCCCCTTTCTGCGGCTATCATACCACCGGCAGCGGTCTCCGGTCAAGAATTTTTCGAATATTTGTTCGATTTTCATGCAGAGGAAAAGCCTTCCGCAAGGAAGGCTTTTATAATTCCCGCAACGCGACCCGCGCGGCATCCTTCGTACACACGCACAGCGAATACCCGTCGAAGACCGGCAGCAGCTGCAGCCGCGCGTCCGGGCGGGCGGGAAACTGGCCGTCCGGCGCAAGGACGATCGCCTCCGGCAGGGCGGAAAGGCCGCGGCCGGTGTATTTGAGCCAGCTCTCCTTCGCGCACCAGAGGTCAAAAAACGCCGCTTCGCCGCGCGAGCGCAGCCATTCGGCCTCCTCCGGCGCGAAAAACCGCCGCGCGAGCGCCAGCGCCCGGCAGGGCCGGTGCGCCTGCAGGTCGAGCCCGACCGGCGCGTCCGCGAACGCGCAGACCCAGCGCCCGCCGCTGTGCGAGATGCTGAAGTGCAGCTCCGGCGCGGCGGGGAACCAGGGCTTTCCCTGCGCCTGCCGGGCAAGCGTGCAGTCCGTCAGCTGCGGCGCGGCCAGCGCCGCGGCCCGGCGCAGCAGCCGGTGCGAGGCCTCCGGCCCCTCGGGCAGCGGCGCGGCATAGATCGTCACATCCGTCATGCTTCCAGCGGCGTGACGGCCGTGCGCACCGCCTGCACGATCCAGCGCGAGGCGTGGCCGTGGCCGGTGCAGGTGACGAGGGTGAGGATATGATCCTCCGCGCCCGGCGTAAGCCCGGTATCGAGCACGGAAGCTTCCTGCGCGTACTGCAAAACGGCGTCGATCTGCGCCGCGTCGGTCAGCGCGGGCAGATAGAGCGGCTGCGTGACCGGGGCCTCATAGGCGGCGAAGATCGTGAAGGTGTAGACCGTATCGCCCGCGCGCACGTAGACCAGCGGCGCGGACTCCCAATGCGCCTGCTCGGCGTAGAAGCGGAGCGTGGCGAACATGGCGTCGCTCTGCATCCGGTGGCCGTAGATCAGCGTGTTGAAATCCGAAAAATCCGGCGCGGAGCGGTGATCCAGGAAGATCGCGCCCAGCTCGTTCGGCTCGTTTTTCCAGGTGTTGTGGAGGTAGTATTCGTTGTCGGTCCCCTGCATGAGAGGGTAGGAGATCTGCGTGTTCGGCAGCCACAGCCAGCCGAGCACCTCCGGGTTGACCTGCCGCAGGGCCTCCACGTCCATCCGCGCGAACATCTGCAGATACGGGTCCTGCGTCTCCTGCTCTTCCGCGGGCGTCTGCGCGGCAGACTCGGCCGCGGGCAGCTCTGCCCCGGCGATGGCCGCGGCCTCGGCGTAGCTCTCCGCGCCCTTCCGGTCCTCCGTCTGCCGCCGGAGCATGCCGAACAGCCCGACGACCAGCCCCGCCGCCAGCACCACGATCAGCACGATCCGCACCCAGCGCTTCATAAGCAGTTTCCTCCCTTTTCTTCATTTGTTTTTTCCATTCTATCACATTCCTCCCCCCGCTTCCAGCCCTTTCTTGTCGGAAGCGCACCAAAGGCTCCCCTGGAAGGGGCGCTGTCTGCGAAGCAGACTGAGAGGTCGTCACAAATTTGCTGCGACCTCTCCGTCTCGGCTTCGCCGAGCCACCTCCCCTGGGAGGGGAGGCTTTGGACGCGCGCACCCCAAGGCTTCCCCTATGAGGGGAAGGCCCCGACGCACGCAAAAGCGGCTCTGCCGTTGGCAGAGCCGCCTGGATCTTACGCCGTGCGGCGCTTTCTGCCCGCGCAGGTCACGATGGCGAGACCGAGGGTGCTGAAGATGGCGAGGACGTAGTACAGCCCGCCCGCGTCGCCGGTCTTCGGCACGTCATAGCCGGGAACGACCGGGGCGACGGGCGTCTCGGGAGCCTCGGGCGTTTCCGGTTCCTCCGGCTCCTCGGGCGGCTGGTCGGGCGTATGCGGCCATTCGGTATGGTAGCTTGCCGTCCACGTGACCGTATGCTTATCCCGGCTGGAAGCGCGCGCGGCCGGTTCAATGGTCGGCTCCGCCACGCGGAAGCCCAGCGTCACGTTCAGATCCAGATCGCGGGTACTGTCCCCGGTGACCAGACCGATGAACGTCTGCGACTGCTCACCATTCACATCCGAGCGGAACAGATACGCACCGCCGTTCAGCTTCTGCTTGCCGGAAAGGTTCAGCGTGACCGATGTGTCCGCTGTAAATTCCAGTCCATTGACCGTATAGATCGTTTCACCGGTCTCCGGAGCATAACGGACCGTAAATGTACCGCTGCCACCGGACGCATCCGTCGCTTCCCGCAGCTTATGTGACGCGAGCAGCGTGTCGCCATTGTAGATGTACAGCGTAACGTCATCTTCGCCTTCCTTCCCGTTGATCCGGCTCGGGTCTACGGTCAATTTAAAGGAAAGATCAGTCTTATAACCGGTCCCCGTTTTTTCATTCACCCGGATGGTCGCGTCTTTGATGTCCTCTTTGGTGATGATGTCGGTAACGTTGCCCGCATCGGACGGCTGCAGCTGGATCAGCGCATCATACAGCGCCTTTGCGGCGTTCCACTGTTCATCTCCCAATCTTGAGACAACTTTCTCCCCTTTGGTCGCATCATATCTATAATAAAATTCAAGAAACCTATCTGTATGTCCATTCTTATTGAAATCGTTGCCTCCCAACGTCTCGCCGTTCCGGTTCCCGTAGGTCCAGATCGCGGCCTGCGTGACCGCCAGTGCGATGCCATCATCGATATCATTCCAATACCGGCTATCCACCAGTTTTCTGACCTCGCTCAGACTTCCCTGCCCGCTGGCTGTTCCCCAGTAGCCGTTCTCAGCAATTGCCTGCAGGTGCTTTCTGTTGTCCGGATTTGAAATATAGTCGGAGTCCAGAACGTTGACCAGTTCGTATTCTGCATTCGCCTTTGCCAATATACTCAGGTCCGCGCAATAGGCATAATGTGGATCTCCCTCGGAATCGATCAGTCTAAATTGATGTACGAAGCCTGTTCTATTAAACTCATTGCCTTTCCAATACCCGATCATCACGGTACTCTGTAATCCATAGCCCGAGTACTTCAGTCGATTCTCTGGCGGCCGAGGTTGATCACTCCCCTCGCCAGTATGCACATTGCCAAGATGGTCTTCCCACCTATTCATTTTATCGAACTGCTTGTCACCCGGCTGCGGAGTATCGTAGGTCAAATTACCGTTGTTCGCTCCTTCCTCCACATTCCTCATCCAGCCGCTCAAAGACCATGTTCCGTCGGAGACGGACAGGGCTTCTTCCAGCACTTTGGTGTCGGTGACGCGGGTCTTGGTGGTGGTGATCTTCTGCAGGCCGTTTTCCAGCGTCTCGATCTTCGTCGTGGTGGCGTAATACGCGCCGAGGACGGGGTCGCTGTAGCTGGGCTTGCCCTCGGTATAAGTGACCTTGGTATAGCCGATCACGTTACCGCTGGTGTCGATCAGCGGCAGCACCTCTTCGCCGCTGACGGGCTTGCCGTCCGCACCTCTCTGCACAGGCGTCGTGATCTCCGGCTTTTCGGGCAGCTCGAAGCTGTAGGTGGTGTCGCCGTCCTTGCCGACGGTCGCCTGATCCGGGACCTCAGGCTTTACCGTCTCGTCGGTGACGGATCTCTCGGTGGTCTTGGTATAGCCCGTCACACGGCCTTCGTCATCCTTTTCCAGCGTGACGGTCTCGACGGTCACAGTGCCGTCGGGCTTCGTGACGGTTTTGGTATATGTATTGCCATTCTTTACAATATTGGTGACCGTGCCGTCGTCCGCCTGTTCGGATGTCAGGCTCTCGTCATTGGCCCAATCCGGGACGGCCGCATCCTTGAGCCATGCGGAGACGTTGCCCTCAGCCTTTACGTTCGTATCGCCGGGCGTCACAGTTACTTCCAGAGAACCATCCGGCTTGCTGTCCGCGACATCCGTTGTGCCCGGCTCCTCGGGTGGAACGCCCGCGCCCGGCGTGGTGGTCTTGGTCTCGCTGCCCGCGACGGTGCCGGTCTGGTCGAGCAGGTCTCCGCCCGGGCCGGTGACAGTGGTATCCGTCGTCTTTTCCTCGCCGTTTACCGTCGTTGTTGTTCCGTCTTCCGTGGTCGTCCCCTTCCACGTCTTCTCCGTCGTCGTGGTCGTCGTGGTCTGGCCGGGGGCGGGGGTATCTTGCTTGGTATCGGCGGTGACGATCTCGGTCACGGTTGGGTCTTCCACTGTACCTGCCGGTGGGTCGGCGGCGAGAGCGGTGGCGCTGAGCAGTCCGATGCACAGGCTGGCGATCAATAAACAGCTGATGCGTGTACGGAATTTGCGTTTCATGTTCAGTTCCTCCTGTTTTTTCAATAGGTCTGTTCTGCGGCGTTTGTGCCCTGCGGACACCCATGCCTTTTCCGGTATGGCACAGGTTTTGGTTGATATGGATACAAGTTTCAGTTCTTCCAGACTTTCTTTTTCGTGCAGGATTATACCACCCGCGCCCCGGAAAGGCCGTCGAAAAACAGCCCCGGCAGGACATCCGTTACCGGATGCTCTGCCGGGGCTGTTTTGGGCAACACCGCACAATTGCGTCTGCGCGCTTCGGCGGATCTTTTCCGCCAATCCTGCGGTTTGAAACGTTCGAAATACACAAAGTATTCCTTCACGTTTCAAACCTTGACTTGACGAAAAATCTCTCGCCGAATCTGCTTGCCGAATTGTGCGGTGTTGCCCTTTTCAGTCGTTGGGGGTATCGGTCAGGACCTTGCCGATGTTCCACAGATGGGCCGCGCGCTGCGCGGCGTCCAGCCGCTCGGCCGGGCGCTCATAGCGGATCTCCGCCGTGTGCGAGCCGCAGTCGAGGCAGGCCACGTAAAAGCACCAGCCGTTTTCCTCCTCCATCAGTCCCGCGCCCCCGCAGATGGGGCATTCCTGCAGTTCGATCTCCTGATAGCTTTCCATTGTTGACGCTCCTGTTCCTTCCGGCCCGCGGGCCGTGCTGTTATGCTTCAGTATAGTCCATCCGCCGCGCCGCGTCAACCAAAACCGCACTTGACGCTCCGCCCCGCCGCCCGCTATACTAGGG
>CDZA01048798.1_pt1 | contig 11069 bp, 10 predicted proteins | sample 554881 | NCBI WGS metagenome assembly CDZA01 (sample SAMEA3182082, study PRJEB8094) | gut metagenome | biome: human; feature: gut; material: Stool; isolation source: human stools | place: Canada | collected 2012-12-04
CTGCTGACCTTCAGCCCTTGCATTGCGCAGTCCGTAAATCCGGCGTGGGGGTTTCTGATCAACTTCTTGAGCATCGGCTTTATCGTGATCTCCGCCTGCCACGAGCCGTTATACGGAGGGGCGGGCCTGTACCTGTTTGCCTATATGTTCCTATACGGGAATCCGGTTGGCGGACATCTGCTCGTGCTCCGGGTATTCGAAATGCTGCTGGGATGCCTGCTGTGCGGAATCATTTTCTACATCAATCACAGGAAGAAAGATTACGGCAAAACGTTCTCGCAGATCGTGAAAGACTTTTCCCTCTTTGATCCCCTCGGAAAATGGCAGTTTCAGGTGACGCTTGGATTATCGCTTGGAATCCTTGTCGGAGAACTACTTCAGGTAGACCGGATCATGTGGGTGGGCTGTGCCTGCCTGACGGTCCTATCGCAATATGGCGAGCGCCCAAACAAACGGGCATTTCAACGCCTGGGCGGCGTCGTGGCTGGGAGTGTTTTATTTGGGATCGTATACCAACTGCTTCCGGCTTCCGCCCACTCGTATCTGGGAATCTATTCAGGATTGCTGCTCGGCCTCTGCGCCGCCTATCATTGGAAAACCCTTCTGAACTGTTTTGGCGCGCTTCTTATGGCTACAAATATCTTTGGGGTAAAATCAGCAATTATCCTCCGTATTATAAACAACATCATCGGGTGTTGTTTCGGCGTCCTTTTCTATTATGTATATAACTTTACAGTCGACCGGTTTGCCAATGCCAGAACGGGACGGAGTTGACAATCATAACGAACAGCCGCTGTGGGAACCTCCACAGCGGCTGTCTTGAATTGTTGACCAGAGGATGAAAATATATAGAAACCTGCCCTGTCCCATACTTAGTTACTCATTTTGGTCTAGGATTTTTCCACCTCTCTTTTGGTCAAGTCACGTCGGCGCTAACAGCGCAGGCACCTCAGCCGTATTCTATCTTCCAGATATGGAATGCTTGGCCTCATTTGACGGAGTCCACTCCAGGGTCATGTCCTCAAACTGCTTTTCGTGGAAAATCATCCGCTATTCCACATTCTCCGCCGAAACGAAGCAAGGAACAGGCCATCCGAAGTTTTCCCTGCTCCTCTCCAACAAAAGCGGATGCCGGGCCATCCGCACCGCCGATAAACCCGATCCCTGCTACATACGAAGTAGCCTTCGGCTGATCCGGGGCGCAGGGCGCCTGTCTGGGGCGATCCCCGTCGCCGCAGTCCGCAAGGGTCATAGCGCCGTCCGGCAGTTCCAGCGTAACGGTATAACTCATGGCGGCACAGTGCTCCGGGTACTCCGTCCCTGCCTATGATCCCGGCTTTTCTGGGTGTGCAGAAATAGGCACGGTCATCCGCCCATTTCTCGATCCCCAGCAGCGCAAGGTCAATTTCCTTTTTGAAACGCTTGGTATGCAATATGCCGCAACCGTACAACCTCCTGCCGGTGGATTTTCGAGGCATTGTATCCTGGCACAATACCGAAAATCAGCCTGCGGACAGTCACTCCAGTCCGTCAACTCCCTGCGCCTGCAGGTGTGTATAACGGCGCAGGATCACCACAAACCAGGTGAACACGACGATGCCTTTTGCAATGCTGGAGATGCTGATGCTCCACCAGACCCCATCCAGCCCCAGTACTGTGGCGCTGAGGAATACAGCCAGAGGGATGCGGGCGGCGTTCCCGATGATACCGGCCAGCGTGGGCGGCATTGGGCGGCCCAGTCCCTGGAACGCGCCGGAGGAGGTGATCTCCAGGCACATCAAGATCTGGGAGTAACCCATGATCCGCAGATAGCTCACGCCGGTCTGCAGCACGTGGTCATCCGGAATGAATATCCGGAACAGCGGAACAGGAAAGACCACCAGCATAAGTGTGGTGAAGCCGCTCCAGACAACGATCATACCGATGGCTGTCCAATACCCCTTACGGATGCGCTCCATCCGGCCCGCGCCGAAGTTTTGTGCGATAAATGCGTTGACCGCCGTGGCAAATCCCTCCGCCGTGGTATAGGAGATGGACTCGATCTGCGAACCGACCTTCTGAGCCGCGATAGCGGCGTCCCCCCAGCCCGCGACGAGCCTGGCGAGGATCATGGAGAGGCCGGAGAAAAACATGCTCTGGATGGAGACAGGCAAACCGATTTTCAAAATCTCCGCCCAGGCCCTCCACTGACTGGCCTGGAATATATGGATTTGCGGAAAAACGGTCATCTCGCGGCGGGCTGCCAGAAGGAACATGGCTGTTACGATGGCCTGGGCCAGAACGGTGGCTGTGGCGGCTCCGGCCACGCCCATCTGCGGGAATGGGCCGATCCCAAAGATCATAAGCGGGTCCAGAATGATGTTCCCCACCAGCCCGATGGCCGTGGAGCGCAGAACCACCACGCTTCCCCCCATAGCGGTGAACATCCCCGTAAAAATCTGATTGAAGAATGAGAAGAAAAATCCGGCCGCCACAATTACCAGATAGGTGCGTGCGTCCGCGATCACAGAGGGCGTGTTCAGCCTGAAAAATGCGATCAGCGGCCCGTTGAGTGTGATACAAAGCGTTGTAAACAGAACCACCAGCAAGGCCCCGAGATGGAATGCCGCCTGCCCATAAGAGGCCGCACGTTCTATATTTTGCGCGCCCAGCTCATGCGCCACTTTGACCTGCCCGCCCAGGCGCGGGATCATGGCAAGGCCGTTGGCGAGCCACAGATACATTCCCGCGGCGCCCACCGCCGCCACCGCATTGGCTGATACGCGGCCGATCCATATCATGTCCGTCATATTGTAGGCCATCTGGATCAAAGACGTGGCCATGATGGGCAGGGCTAAACTGGTCAGGCTCCGAACAATGGAGCCCTCCAGCAAATCAACTTTCTGCATAGCGGGGGATCACCTGCCTTTGTGGAAGTAGTCTGAAAAAATGATATTCCGGCCCTTAGAAATAGTCGGATATATAGGGTGGCTGCTGCTCAATCGCGTCCTCCAGCATGTCAATCGTCTCCCCGCCGGCGTGGATTCTCCCGATTTTGGCGAGGTAGTCCGGGCGCTTATAGCCCATCAGCATGGTCGTCATGGTCTGGATGCTGATGCTGTCGGCGCACGGCTCGGAGATCTTCACAGCCGTCCCCCTGCCGTCCTTTGATATCTTCAGCAGGAACGAGCCCTGGTTGCACTCCATGATCGGGTCCGTCATGGAGAAGCGCCACTCCCGCTCCGTACCGTCCGCCTTGAAGGGATAGTCCGCGACGAACGCGGGGAAATCCACAATCCTCGCCATATAGTAGGGGGAGATGGACTCCTTGATGCTGGCGTCCTCCAGCAGGAAGGCCAGCGGCTCGTCCGTATAGGTGCTGCCCTCCACCCGGTCGATCATGGAGAAGTGGGCGGAAACAAAGTTCCACAGCCCCGTGCGGGCCTCCTCATGATTGAAAATCATGTCCTTGATATAGAACACTTCATTTTCGATCCAGTAGATGATATACCCGTCCGGCTCCTCATTCTCGTTATAGTAGATTGCCGCCATGATATCGTCCCGGTCCCAGAGCCAGTATTCGTTCCAGGCCAGCTCATCCCGGAGGATGGCTCCGTGGGTATGCTCGGCAAAGCGGGCGTAGGTCTCCTTCAGTTCCTCGCCGTCCGCCTTCACCCGGCGCACGCTGCCGGTGACCTGGTGGTTTTTCGGAAGCTGATAGTCCTTGATCTCATACGAGATCTTGTCCGAGATCAGTTCCCAGCCCTTTCGCCGGTAATAGGGGATCGAATAGGGGTAGAGATAGCAGATATACTGCTTTTTCTCCCTCATGTTTTTCAGGGCCTGCTCCAGCAGCTTGTGCATCAGGCCCATATTGGAGTATTCCGGGTAGGTCCCCACTCCCGTCAGGCCGCCCATGGAATAGGTCTTCCCAAAAACCTTGACGCGCATCGGATAGACCGCCACCTGGGAAACCAGGGTGTCGCCGTCAAACCAGCCGATCACGTCCGCTTTCTGCATGGTTGAAAATTTCGCCCGGATGATCTCCTTCTCCTGCCAGCCCACGGAACTGAGTTCCTGATCCGTCACCTGGAATACATAGCGCAGCAGGGCGTTATATTGTTCCAGATACTCATTGCCTACCGGCCGCATTTTCAAATCTTTTTTATTCATCAAGAATCACCAAATTCTCCGTTTCATACAAAATATATCCATCGTTATAGTATAGGGGAAGTTCAAATAAAAGGCAAGCCGCCCCGCGGCCCAACACAATCCCAGTTGTCTCAAAGCAGGATTACGCCCCAACAAGACAGCGCCGCCAGAAATCCGGAAGCGGCCGCCTTGTTGGGGCTGTCCACAGTCGCTATTCTCATTGAGCCAAAGAGGCCGGAACCTCTGCCGCAATCAGCAGGCCGCATCATTGCCTTTCCGCCGGGACAGGCGCTTCAGGATGGCCGCTTCGATCTGATCCCCATATTTCATCCCCAGAAGAAACAGGACTAACCCCGCTACACCGATCAAAACCATCGCCCACGGAGAGACATGAAAGGCGGCGCCGCCCAGGGCGCTGGCAAAGAGCAGTCCCCAGGGGCGGGCAAGCAGGACGATCACCGCAAAGCAACGGAATGAGAGCGAGGACAGGCCGGCCAGGATGCACAGAAGATCGTCTGGGAAAAAGGGGAAAAGGAACGCCAGAGTGAGGAACACCGGAGCCTTGGTCTGGAGGATCTGCTGATATTTTTCAGACAGCCTCCGGCTGACAAAACGCCCGGCAAAGTCCCGGCCCAGCACCCGGGCCAACCAGAACAACAGCAGGGAACCGGCGACTACTGCGGCGAAGGTGAGGAAAAAGGAAGGCCATGTTCCAAAGAGAACACCGCCCGCGGCAGCGGTAATATTGCTGGGGATCGGAGCCAGCACGACAGAGAGAAATTGGAGCAGGAAAAAACACAGGTGGGAGTATGGCGCAAAGTCGTCAATGTAGGCCCGCAGGGATTCCTGAGAGGACGCCGCCTGGAAAAAGCCGGTGGAGTATAGGAACCATCCACCTCCGACAATCAGAAGCCCCGCTGCGGTCAGGAAGAGAATACGCTGTCTGGATTTCGTAAAAGACACCTCTTTATCGTTGAGCCGTGAAAGGCATTTTATCACACGTGAAGGGGAAAACGACAGAAACTGTCTTAACATTCTATGAAGGAATCGTAAATAAACATGGTCAGGGTCCCGGATTTTCCCTTTGCCGCAAAGGTGTGGACGCGCTCCCCGCGGCGCTCCATGCCCCGGCACTCATAAAACGGGTAATTGCAGGTGGTGTCTGTGAACAGGAAGAAATTGCTGATCCGCCGGTTCCTCATGTAATCCCGCGCGGCATCAAACAGCTTCTTCCCCAGGCCGATGCCCCGGTATCTGGAATTGACCGCAAAGAAGGCAATCTCTCCCTGGTACTCGGTCTGGGTGTCCTGGAGGAGCTGCCGGTCGATCTCTTCCACGCCGGAAAAGAACCTGGTGACCATACGCCCCTCTTTGGACAGGAACAGCGACGCCACGGAGAGGAGCATCCGCAGTCTGAGGCGGAACGGGCATCTCTTCTCCCTGCGGTCTTTGACCATGATAATCCCCACCGGGACTTCATCCACCAGCGCGACCTGGGTAAAGGTCTGATTGGTGAGGCAGCTGTCCAGATAGGCCCGCGCCAGCTTCTGCGCCGCCTTGGGGGAGGCAAACTTGTCATACTGCCACGTCTCCCGGATGATCCCGATCAAAGCCGGGCGGTCTGATGTCTGGTATTCTCTCAATACGATCTGTCCATCCATTTTGTTTTCTCCATTTCTTCTTTCCAAAATCGTCTGCGGGATCTCCTGATACCGCTTCAGCACATAGTCCCGCTTTTTTGTGAACCACCGGTACTCTGTAATCAAGGCTCCGACCACAAACAGCGCACCTGCGATCAAAAGACTGTGCTGGAAGCCCGCCCATTTCAGGACACAATAGCTGATGCCGGACGAGAGCAGCGCGGCGGCCAGATAAATACCAATCGCGTACTGCTCCACCTTTTGCGGCGGCAGGGTGAGAAAGAAATCGTCCCATTTTTCGCTATTACCCCTGAACTGCTTCCCTTTCAGCCAAAAGAGCAGGAAAACCAGGCCCAGGCCGCTCCACAGGCACAGAAGCCATTTTCCTGCGATTACGGCCAGCAAAATCACCAGCTTCAAAATACTCCCCCCTGGAATCAATAGCAGTAGCGCCGCCGGTATTTCAGGAGCATGACGGCGGACAGGATGATCGCCGCCAGCTCTGCGGCCGGTGTCGCCAGCCAGATCCCGGTGACGCCCAGAAGGGCCGGGAGGGCCAGCATGGCGATCACCGTAAAGACAAAGGTGCGGGAAAACGCCAGCACTGCCGAAATGAGCCCATTGGAAAGCGCGGTGAACATCCCGCTTGCAAAAATGTTGAAGCCCACAAAGAGCAGGGCCAGGGAACAGATCCGATTTCCTGCCACAGCCAGGTCATAGACAGGTGTTCCGGGCCGGGCGAAGATGGACACCAGCGGCTCTGTGACAGCCAGAGAGACGAGCACGGTGGCCGCGGCGATCACGCCGATGATTTTCAGGCTGGTGCGGACCAGCTTCCTGAGCTTCTCATGGTTCTGTTCCCCGTAATAAAAGCTGAGCATGGGGGCCACCCCGTAGGCATAACCGGCATACAGGGACCCGGCAAAGGCCAGCACATAGGAGATGATGGTGATTGCGGCAACGCCGTCCTCCCCTACATATTTGAGCATCGTCCAGTTGAACATCAGCGTGATGATGCCGTTGACCAGCGCGGTGGCCATTTCAGAGCAGCCGTTCGTGACGGCTCTCCCGAGCGTTTGGGGCCGGCAGACCGGCCTGACAAAATGGAGCAGGCTGTTCCGGTTGGAGAACACCAGCAGGCCCACGATGGCTGTGATGGAGTACCCCAGGCCGGTGGCAACCGCCGCCCCGCCGATCCCCCAGCGGAAAACGGCGATAAACAGGTAGTCCAGCACGATATTGGTCACGCCGCCGGCGACGGAGCAGAGCAGGGAAAGGGACGCCTTGCCTGCTGCGATCATATAGAGGGTGAAGTTATTCATCAGAAGAATAGGGACGGTGAACAGCAGGTAACGGCTCAGATATTCCCAGCAATAGGCGGAGACCTCCGGGGACAGGGACATGGAGCCGAAGATCTTCCCCATGAACAGATAGCCCAGCCCGCACATCACAAGGCCGGTCAGGACATTGACCAGGATCAGAAACGTAAAGTCCTGCTTTGCTTCATCGGGCTTTCCCTCTCCCATCTTTCTCATGATAGCCGCGCTGCCGCCGGTTGCGAGCATGGTGGAGATGGCCGTCACCAGCGCGATGACGGGATAGACCAGATTGAGGGCAGACAGGGCGCTGGTCCCGATCAGGTTTGAGACGAACAGCCCGTCCACCATCGTATAGAAGGACATGAATACGCTCATGGCGATGGTGGGGACTGCAAATCTAAGAATGTTTGTCAGGGTGACGGGTCTGCTGTATGCAATTTCATTCTGCACGGAAATTCCTCCTGCTTCTTGTGGTAGTTACCGGCATGGAGTATCATAATCCCTACAGTTACTGTACGGTCAAGGGGGTTTTTGAAAATGCTGCGGGAAAAACCGAAGCTGTTTACCATCGGCCAGTTTGCCGCTCTGCATGGGATCAACAAAAAGACACTCATGTGGTATGATGAGATCGGTCTGTTCAAGCCTGCGTTTATCCACGAAGAAAATGGGTACCGGCTATACAGCTATTACCAGAGTACGGAGCTGGAGGTGATCCTGCTGCTCCGGGACATGAACGTGCCCATCCGGGATATTCAGGAATTTATGAAAAACAGGTCCGCTGGGAGCATGGCGGACCTGCTTCGGGATAAAATCTCAGAACTGGACCGGACGATCCAGGGGCTGAAGGCCGTCCGGTCAAAACTGTGCAGCCGCCGCCAGGAGATGACCGAACTTTTGGACCTGGACCTCTCCGAGATCTCCCTCATTGAGCGGGAACCGCAGTATCTGGCGACGGTGCAAACATCACCGGAAAAGTCCCTGGAGGATGAGATTGAGCTGATTCTTGAGCAGACCAAGAAATATCAGCTTCCGCGTATGTACCAGACTCCCTACGGCTCCATGCTCCCGGTGGAAAACCTCCTGGCCCGGAGGTTTGAGGACTACTCCAAGCTGTTTATCGAACTGCCGGACACGCAGAACAGGATGGGACTCCACAGGTGCCCCGGCGGGGTCTATTTGCGGGCATTCTGCATTGGGAATTGGGACAGGCTGCCTGCCCGCTATGAAGCGATCCTCCGCTACGCAGAGCAGCACCATTTACAGTTCTCCGGCTATGCCTATGAGATTGGGATCAATGAACTGGTGATCGACAGAATCGAGGACTATATTACAAAAATTGAAATCCCGGTTTTGAATTTCAATTGACAACAAAAAGCCAGGGTGCAGCAATCTGAAAAGATCACCGTTCCCTGGCTTCTTCATACTCTATTCGCTGGACTATGCGTTTTAATGCCGCAATTTCATACCCGGTTTTAAACAGAATGAGGCCGCAAGCACTCTGCGGCCCATAGGGTTCAATCGTAAACCAGGATTTGATTGAGGGCTACGCTACGTCGTCAGTAACATGAAATGTAACTTTACATGCCGTCGCATCAATCTCGCAAATCATCGCATAATAAGTTCTTTCTGTGCAAATATTCCCGTCAGGAGTAAGACTGACAAGCACCAGAGCGGTTCGCTCATCATCAATGTCAACAGCTGTAACGGCATCCTGAACAATTCCTGTATTTTTTCGTAAATTCCGATCTCCACGGACCAAGGTTATAGGAACGCAAAGGCGCTGTCTTCACAAATTCTGTTCTATCTTGCGCGTATATATACAGCCCCTTTATCACTGCGTCTTAAAAATTATTTTATCGCAAACGCTGAACTGCCCAGCGGCGGCAATGTCCCTTACTAAAACAGAGCAACGGCAGCGGATAACCTGATCTTCCAGCTGTTCCTGGGCGTGTTCGATCGTCTCCCGCGCAGTCACCCCCTGACCCGTCAAATGACAGCAAATAGAATGGGCCACTGTTTTGACGGAATCCACATACAATATCTCAGAAACCGGCAGCCGTACCGTTTCATCGATCCCGATGGGCAGTTCGGCGGTGTCCCCGTCCGCGCTGTTTTGCTGCTCCGGCACCGCCATTTTCAAATATCGAATATACTCCACTCCCGAACCATCTCATTCTGATCCACACATTTTCAATAAACCCAAAGGGCCGCACGCCGCTGCGCAGAATATCCATGCCCTTCTCCCCATGGCCGGTAACAAAGACGATTTTCCCGCCGGGGTCCGTGTGGTAGATCTGCCGGACAAGGTCCACGCCGTTGGGGGGAATCCCTTCCCAGGTCATAATCGAGAAAATAGAGATAGCTTCCACCGCTGCGGATAAACTGGAGCGGCTCCTGACCAGCAGAGGCCAGACAGACAAGTTGGCCTCTGCTTTGCTTTGCCGGATTGCCCGTTCCAGCAGCTCGGACAGAAGCTGCAATGTGAAGGGATCGTCGTCGCAAAGAATGATCGGTACCATAGGCGGAATCCTTTCTTGTCCATCTTTTCCCGCAGTATATCAGATTGAAAGGTTTTGTCCTGAATAAATGCAATTTGTCCTGAACGCATAGGACTAACTCGCATTTAAAGCCGAGGACGCACATCTGGGGCCAAAATCCAGCCTATCGCTCTTCATTCATGCTACAATGCCGCCGATAACAAGAGGGGATAAAAACCAAGGATGTCCCCATGAATCAAAAGGCAACACGAAAAATTACCCCCGCGGCTGTCAGGCTGCTGGCATTGGATGCCGTCCGGGGGGCCGTGATTGGAATGCTGATCGGGACAGGCGGGAGCAAGGTCCTGCTGGCGGCGGCGCTGCCGGAAAGGAAGCTGAACTTGTTGTATCGCCCTTTTGCAAAGGTCGGAAAAGCTGCGCTGATGCTATACAGCGTTCCATTTGTATTGGCATGGATTTTGATGCTGTTTGGACTGACACCTTCTTCCCTCACACAATTTCCCGGCGGGGATGTTGTGGTCATCCTCATCACACTGGCTGCTGGCTGGACAGGATATTTGATAAGGCCTATCTAATGTGAAGCGAGATGGTAGATATAAGAATCAGAAACAAACGCATATAGCATCTTGTTGGCATTTTTAACAATAATTTCTTGTAACCCCTTGTGAATTTATCATGAATTTTCGCCGCCTAATAAATGACACTTCTATTCCCTATTGTTTTTTTCTCTGTTCTCGATTACACTTATTTTAACTGGAGGAAGAATTCCATGAAAGTAAAGAATAGCCTGGACGAAATTTTGTATGAGCATATTGTTGAGAGCCTCATTAATGGTGATTATGAGATGGGACAAAACCTGACCTTGGACGAACTGGCTCATCGCTTCGAGGTCAGCCGAACGCCGGTGGTTCAGGCCGTTAAATTACTGGCCAATGACGGGATCCTTCAGATCATGGGTAATGGCCGCATCTATGTGCCGGAGTATGACCAGGAGCATGTGCGCCAGATGTGTGAAGTCCGTCAAATGGTAGAGGGACATGCGCTGGAGCGGTTTATGTCCGGCCTTGGGCTGTCGGCAGAAAGCGTATTAGCCCAGTTGAATCGTTACAGTGAAGAGGGTGTCCGCCTCACCGGCAGTTCTTTTTCTCCAAAAGAATTCGCCATGTTGGACCGCCGCTTTCATCGGTTGCTTGTAGAAGCGTCAGGGAACAGGATTCTGCTGGAGACGTATGACCGGGTACAGGGGCGCTTTCTAGTGTCCAACTATCTGCTTTGCCCTTTGCGGCTCCGGGACTTTAGCGGCACAGCCAGAGATCACGTTCGCCTAGTAGAGTCCATCCGTTCCGGAGATATCACGAGGGCCCAGCACTGTTTACAGCAGCATATCGAAGGTGTGCTTCGCCGGTTGTAAGGATGGGGCCATTTTTTAATTATTTATTTTTAATTAAAAATAAATAATTAAAATCAGGATGCTATTTCCA
>CDZA01032661.1_pt1 | contig 11001 bp, 7 predicted proteins | sample 554881 | NCBI WGS metagenome assembly CDZA01 (sample SAMEA3182082, study PRJEB8094) | gut metagenome | biome: human; feature: gut; material: Stool; isolation source: human stools | place: Canada | collected 2012-12-04
AATACAATGGATAGTAATAAGGTAATTAAAGCAGGTTTTGGGTATACAATAGCAAATTATTTGATAAAAGGTCTTGCCTTTTTTACGTTGCCAATATTTACAAGGTTATTAACAACTGCAGATTTTGGCATATACAATACCTTTTTAGCATATGAAAACATTTTGACTGTTATTTTAGGAGTATCGTTTTATTCTTCTTTTAATGCTGCTAGATTTAAATTTAGTAAGATAGAAAAATATATTTCAGCATGCATTACATTTTCTTCTATTTTATCGTTGGTTTTTCTGATTTTTGTACAAATTATATATCCAATTTATAGTAGATATTTAGGACTTGACAGATGGATTTTAGTTCTATTATTTGCATATAGTTTTTCTACTGCAATTATAACTTATTACAATAGTTATGTTGGATTAGATTATCAATATAAAAAATTTGTATTAATATCAGCGATTGGTGCAATTGGGAATATCGTGATGTCATTGCTATTGGTATTGACTTTTTTTTCAAATAATAGGGGCATAGGCAGAATTGCCGGAATGACCATACCTACTATTTTTTTGAGCACATATATATTGTTGTTTTTTTTCTCTAAGAATAAACCAAATTTAGATAAAAATTGTATAAGGTATGCGTTACTTTATAGCATACCAATTATTCCGCATAGCTTGTCACAAATAATTTTGAATCAGTTTGATAGAATTATGATAACTTCTATAGTAGGTGAATCAGAATCTGGAATTTATAGTTTTGCATATACAATGTTTTCTATTTTATTGATTACTATAACTTCGATTGATAAAATATGGGGACCTTGGTTTTTCGATAATTTGAAAGAAAACAATTATTTAAAAATAAAAAAGACCAGTACGCAATATGGATTACTAATGGCTGTGATTAGCAGTTTATTGATGCTTATTGCACCTGAAATAATTAAATTTTTGGGCCCTAAAGAATACTGGAATGCGATATATTGTGTCATTCCAATCGTGATAGGAGGATATTTTTCTTTCTTATATTATATTCCGTGTCAGGTTGAATATTATTATGCAAAAACAAAATATATAGCTTTTGGTTCTATATTGGCAGCGATAGTAAATATAATTCTTAATTCTATTTTTATTCATCAATATGGATATATTGCAGCTGCTTATACGACGTTAATATCATATTTATTATATTTTTTGTTCCATTACTTGATTTCTGTGCATATAGCACATAAATGTTTGTTTGAAACAAAAAAATTAGTGATAATGTCATGCGGAGTTATTTTATTTGGAGTAGTTGCATTTAGATTAATGTATTCTCCGATTATAAGATGGGGACTTTCAATTGTGATAGCGTTCATTTATGGCAGTGTTGTATTTAAAGAATTTGATGTAACTAATAAGATTAGAAAGATAAAGATGAGGAAGATGTAGAATGCATGAATTGACGAATTCGGAATTTAAATTTTATGAATTAAAGACATTAAAAAAAATTGATGAAATATGTATGAAAAATAATTTTAGATATTATTTAGCGTATGGTACTTTACTAGGCGCTATAAGGCATAAAGGCTTTATACCATGGGATGATGATGTAGATATATGGATGCCACGACCTGATTATGAGAAATTTGTAAAATATTGTATTGATAATGAAGAAAAAATGGGATGTTATCAATTGGTACATTATAGAAATAATATTAATTATTGTATGGGAATGGCTCGATTTTATGATAAAAGGACAAAGGTTCTTGAAAATCATGTCAGAGAATATGGATTAGGTGTGTTTATTGATGTATATCCACTCGATGGATGTGGTAACAATGTGAAAAGTGCAGAGCATATTTTTGTTAAAAATCGAAATAAGAGATTTTTAGCAGGAATTGGAGCTCCAGAAAAATATGAAAAAAGTAAATCCGGATTAGTGGGTAATTTGGTGAAGTTTTGTTGTTATAAATATGCTAATTGTATTGGAATAAACAAAATATTAGAAAAGATGGATTACCAATCTATGAAATATAAATTTGAAGATGAGTATGTAGCTACAACTGTCTGGGCGATATATCGGAAAGGTACACTAATGCAGGAATGGATTGGGAAAAGTAATTCGGTTGATATATTTAGAAGAGAATGGTTTGATAATATATTGAGAGTTGATTTTGAAAACATTAAAGTTAATATTCCGTCTGAATATCACAAAATACTGTCACATAGATATGGTGATTACATGAAATATCCGCCAATTAGTGAGCAAAATGGTCATCATGATTTCTTAGCATATTTAAGAGAGGAATACAGTTAAAATGAGTTGTGTTATTTTGTTGGCTGGTGGAAAAGGAGCACGTATGGGAAACAAAATCCCAAAACAACATTTAGAGGTTGAAAAGCATCAAATAATTGAATATACTCTGAAGGCATTTTCTGCTTCAGAAAATATTGAATTTATAGTAATTGTTTCAAACAAAGACTATATTGATGAAATGAAAAATATATGCAAAAAGTTTGCTAAAGTTAAAATGATTCTTTCAGGAGGAAGAACAAGAGCATTGTCAACCTTCAATGCTATATATGCACTGAAGGATTACGTTGACGATGATGAAAAAATTATTGTTTCTGATGCTGCTAGACCTTGTGTTAGAATTTCAGAAATCGATAAGGTTTTGGAGGCTCTTGAACAATATAATATTGTAACAACTGGGGTTGAGGTATATGAAACAATTTTAAAAACTCAAAACAACAGTTTGGCTGAGATTATACAAAGAGATGGAGTATTTAGACAGACTTCACCTGAAGGATATAGGTTTAAAATATTGAGAAAGCTATACTTAGAACAATCAATAGACCAAATAGATAAATATAATAATATTGGAATAGATCAAATGTTTGAGAAAAATGAAAATATAGGAATAATTAAATGTTCCCCATTAAATTTTAAAATTACTACTCAAGAAGATATAAAAATGTTTGAGGCAGTAATTGAGCAAGGATTTGAAAAATTTATTAATAGTTAAAATGTCAATATTATAATTGATCCTAGATTATTCACGTTACACCATGTAAGTGGCTGAAAACCACATAATTACTGTGCTTTAACTGCATATTGAATATTCTTGTCTCAAGAAAACCAGATTCCGGTAACTTGGAAACTGGTTTTCCGGAGAGGGAACCACCATTGATTGGCTTGATTAAAACCTATAAGGAATTGAACGAATGTCAAGCCCAGAGCCGCTTTGTGGGGCACAAGCCGGCTTTACATTTGTGAGATTTTTTGTATTATTCATAATTACCAATCGGTTTCCTTATCACCGGACTGCATGGACACCGAGACCGGAATATTCACATATTGCTTTTCACCTATTAAGTGAGTAAAAAGGAGCATCCATTTGTAGTAACCCTTACTGGTTCAAAAGAGGGACAAAGAACTATTACTTGATTGACAATGGGATAATTATATTATGGATTTTAACAAGCCTATTGAACAATATTTATTTGGAACTTATTAACTGAGATACAGGTATTTATGTATCTAAAGATATTATATGAGGAGAAAGACAATATGAAAACGGTAATGCTTGTATTCGGCACGCGCCCCGAGGCGATAAAAATGTGTCCGCTTGTAACTGAATTAAAAACAAGAAAAAAATTGAAAACAGTGGTTTGTGTAACCGGTCAGCATCGTCAGATGCTGGATCAGGTTCTAAATACATTCAATGTTATTCCGGATTATGATCTTTCTATTATGAAGCAGGGACAGACGCTATTTGATATAACAACAGGTATCTTGGAAAAAATCAAAAAAGTGCTGGAAGATGTAAAACCCGATGTTGTTCTTGTACATGGTGATACATCAACGACATTTGTTACTGCACTTGCCTGTTTTTATCTGCAGATTCCGGTTGGACATGTTGAAGCGGGATTGCGCACTTATAATATTTATTCGCCATATCCAGAAGAATTTAACCGGCAAGCGGTAGGGATTATTTCGCAGTACAATTTTGCACCAACGCAGATGGCTGCTGATAATCTTATAAAAGAGGGCAAAGATCCAAGTAAGATTTTTATTACTGGTAATACAGTAATTGATGCAATGCAACACACAGTAAGAGCAGACTATACGCATCCTGAGCTTGAGTGGGTGGGAAATGATAAATTAATCTTTATTACAGCTCACAGAAGAGAAAATTTGGGCGAGCCAATGCATCATATGTTTCGTGCTATCAGGAGAGTATTGGATGAACATCCAGATTGTAAAGCTGTATATCCAATTCATATGAATCCGGTTGTTAGAAAAGCTGCAGAAGAAGAATTAGGTGGATGTGACAGAATTCATATCATTGATCCAATAGAAGTATTTGACTGTCATAATTTTGAAGCTAGATGTCATTTGTGCTTAACAGATTCTGGTGGAATCCAGGAAGAAGTTCCGTCATATGGAAAACCTGTTTTGGTAATGAGGGATACAACAGAGAGACCGGAAGGCGTTAAAGCTGGCACTCTTAGATTGGTAGGAACTGACGAAGAAGTAATATATAAGAATTTTAAAGAGCTTCTTGAGAATAAAGATGCATATGATGCCATGGCTAAAGCATGTAATCCATATGGAGATGGACATGCATGTGAGAGGATTGCTGATATTTTGGAAGAAAAAGAGTATCAGCCTTGGGTAGCTAAATAAAAATATTGGAATTGTTGAAAAGTAGTAGGAGGATGGCATGTTCCGCTGTATTGTTATTTATAGGTACTTTGCCATTGATTAAAAAGAATCTGAGATATGCTTTCTTGTTCAGACTACATAGATAGCGGAGAAAGAGGAAGTCTTCCCATCCCTAAGTATGGCGAGATTCATAATGATACGACAGAGCATCTCATCAGAGATTGATGCATCAAGAGAAATGTTATAGTACGAAACGCGCGAAATGCACGAATCGAGGTAATAGAGATTTTTTCTCGAAGATATGGTGGAATAGAAAGGCACTTGTGATTGAGTGCTTGTTTTTGCAGAAAGATAGGTTATACATATGCAAAATAAGAGAGGGAAAAAAATCAAAGAGGTTATTCTTAATCAACCAATAAATAGTATTGAGAATGATTGGATTGGAGTATCTACTTATGTGGATAGGTTGGATGCTGCTGTAGAGCATGGTGCAGAAATTGTAGGTGTTACATCGGACTTTGGTAGTGGAAAATCGAGTCTGCTTTCATTGTATCAAAAGCGTTACAAGAATAATTACCGGAAGAGAATTTATACTGTCAATATGTGGGAGGTGTTGAATGAAAACTCTGAAAATGAGAATGAAATAACGGGACATAAGAAAAAATCGATTAAGGATATCCATCAGGTATTTCTTTACCATATGGTAAATCAAATTAGTGCAAATAAGGGTAGTTATTTGAGCAAGAGATTAAGCAAAAATTATGGACTGATTTCGGTGCAAAGTAGTAGTTCGGTTCGGACATTTATGGTTTTCCTTGCAATATTGTCCTTTGCAGTGGGAGAAGGAATTCGAAGATTTATTGATTATTTACCAGCTATTTTAGATTGCTCTGAGTTATGGTGTAACATAATTGAGTATGTGGCCTATGTCATTGGTTTTATAGCCACTGGAATAGTTCTTTGGAAATCTGATTTTATCTTTTCTTCAACAAAGTCAGAAGGAAAACGAGAACCGGATGAAAATATAATAATTGATTATTATACACAGGAGGTTTTATACAGGGGGTTCTTTCGACATTACATTTTTGTGATTGAAGATTTGGATAGGACCGATGATCCGGCAGTTATAACTGATTTTTTAAAGGAACTGCGCAAATACTATTTGACGGATTATAATTTAAAAAAGCGGTTACATCATAATAAAGTTACCTTTGTGGTTTGTATAAAACCTGAGGCTATGTTGAAAAGTAATTCGGGAAATGATTTGTATAATAAGTTTTTTGATTATATTATAAATCTTCCCGTCGTAAGTATTGATAATTATGATGCTATATTAAATGGATTATTATGTGAATTACGTGATAAGTTGATTTCTTTGAAGCTTATATTATCGGAGTCAGAAGAAAGGTCGTTAATTAAGAGTATTAAAGGGATGCAATGGATAATTCGGGGGAAGTCAATTGACATCAGGAAAATAAAAAATCGCCTGAACCAGGCATTGACATTATATGAAAGCTTGGATACAAAGTTCCCAGAAAAAGGTATTTCATTTGAAAAGTGTGCAGTAGTTATTTATCTGATGACGGAATACGAAGATGATTTTTATAATTTGAATACTATCATGATAGAGGAATTAATTAGTCTTTATTCACAGGGAAAATTAGAAGAAGCTTGTTTAAGTGAAGAATGGGGAAATGTGGATGAAAGTTTTAGAAAAGAAATAGTATCACTGATAGAAAGTAAGCTGATTGATGTTAACTATCGGACATATTTCTATAATTATCCAAAAGATAGTTACATTTATGATATGAATGAGATGCTTGTCTTTAATTCTATATATTATAATGAACCACCTAAGGATAAGAAACAATACCAATCTGTAATAGAACAGGTTGGCGAAAGGGTTATTATAGAAGCTTTGTCGAAACTGGATATGCTTGATATAAAGTTCCCCATTTTTATAATTGAGTATGATGAAAGTTTTGCAGTAATGGCAAATGAATTTGAAGAAAGAATGCTTCAGATTATTGAGGAGCTTCCATGGGATTCCAAGAATATTAAAAGATATAAGGAATATATTGGAAGGTGTTTCGCTGATCGAAAAGGGGTACGTGATCGTGTTTCATTACTTAATGATCTTTCGAAAGTTTTATGTGATAACATAGATGACAAGACTATATTGAGCGATGTTAGGGAAGAAATATGCAAGGCAATACCAGGTGATGTACTTTTATTCTCTGATTTATATAAAAATGACAATCCGATGATGACTGTTACTGAGGTAAATGCGATTAATGATGTTTTTACAATCATGCAATTGATAAATTATGATTCGATTTCGACAGAGACGGATGCATGTATTAAGATTCATGAGTTGATTATGAAAGAAGAAAGTATAAACGATGATGTCGTAAAATTCTATCTTGAAGCTGAAAATAAACAGGGTATTGTGACATGGTTTGATAAAATGAGTGCATATTGTAGGATGAATGGAATGATTCCGGCATTATTTGTTGATAGGTTTCGAAATGGAATTAATGAGAATTTAATAGAAAAATCTGATTATGTGGAACTTCTAGAACAAATTCCAGAACACAGTTTGGAAGATATAGAGTTGTTGAGTGATATTAATTGGACAAAAGGGCTGTCCAATGCATTGTGTCAGAGGTTGTATCAAACAGAACATTATGTAGATTATATATGTAATCAAATGGTAAATGATGATGGTCAGGTTGATTTTTCATTGCAAGAGATTAGGCAGTCTATGCAAGAGAGTGCTGAATGGATTATTGAAAATGCAAATGAGGCATGGTGTCGAATACGAAGAATTGTGATTGCGGATAATAAGTTGATAAGAGAGTATTCTTTCCTTTTCAAAGGTTCTTTCCCTTTTGTAAGTGCGGAGGAAATAGGATGTATATCAAACTATAAAGATGCATTGTTATTATTTCGAATGCGTGAATTAGAAGAAAAAGATTTAAGGGTAGTTGCAAATTATTTTAGTAGTGTATATCGTAACCAAACAGAAACATATGATATTATGAAATATATTGTTTCTTTGCCAATGCCTATGGCGCATAAATTATTTTATCTTCTAAATAGGGATAAGTTTTCATATATGAGGATGTCAAAAGTGCATCAAAATGAAATGAATAAGGCGTTTTATGACTTGTTTCAAATGGAAGAATTTCCTGAGGAGTGTATAGAGTTCATGAGCTTTGTTCATATGGATATTCCAATGATGGAGAAAAATCTATATATTGCGCTAAATAAAGATGAGGTTCTGCGAAAAAAATATGTTGAATTAATAAATAGTCTTTCTGTTGTGAGTCAAGAAATAATAAAGAATATACAATTAATGCAGACAAAATATGGATATAGTGAGGCTATTAATGAAAAGTTGTTTCAGCAAAGGGATTATGAGACATATGTTGTGTCAAAAACATTGAAAAATAGCATATTTATTTTTGAGAAGGATAAACTTGATGAGATAGGAGAGACTTATAAGTATATTTTTAATCAATCCAATTATAAAGTAACGCAAAATTATATGATGAATAATCTAGAATTTATGAATTGGTTGGTGCAAGAAAAGGCATATGAAGAAGCGGATAAAACAATACAAAATTATGTTGCTGCAAGGCAATCAAGTAGCTTACTGAAATATGTGTTGGGGCACATGCAAGAAGAACAAATAGTAGAATACCTTTCTGAGATTAATGGTTTTGATGGTCATGAGAGTGCAAGGTTTTTTGTGCAATCACAAGATGAACGAAAGAATCTGTTAGTACATCCGGGTATTTATAACAATTGTTATGAAAAGCTTATAGATTCTGGTTTGAAAGGCTGGTATACAAGAATTTTTAAAGCGGCAAAAAAGAATGTGTGATAATTTTTATGTAAAATAATTATTTTCATGGCTGGAATCGTCCTGGTGTGCTGCCAGTTTGGTCAGAATATATCTGTGTAGCTGCAGACTACAAAGTGCAATAGACTATGTATTGCAGAAAGATAGCTGATAAAGATATAGTTATAGTCGAAATGAGAATTATGCAAAGATAAGAAGAGGGGATAAGCTGCGGTGTATCCAAAAACACAGTCGCCAAGGTTTTGAAAAAGGCAGCGGAAATAAATATTTCATGGCCGCTGGATTTTGACATGACCGACAGCGCTCTTGAGGAGCTTATGTTCCCAAAGGATAAGTCAGCAACAAATAAACGCATATCTAACTTTGACTACATCCGCGAAGAACTTCTGCGAAATGGAGTCAACAAAAAGCTTCTCTGGGTAGAATACTGTGAGGAGTGCCGCATGAGCAGCGAAGATCCGCTCATGTATTCCCAGTTCTGCTACTACATCCAAAAGGATGAAGAGAAACGCAGGGCTACCATGCATATCCCGAGAAAACATGGTGAACAGATTGAAGTTGACTGGGCAGGCGATCCTGCTCACATCATTGATCCGGACACTGGAGAGATCACAGAGGCATGGATCTTTGTAGGGGTACTGACTTACAGCCAGTATGCTTTTGTAAAAGCATACATGAATGAGAAAACAAACAACTGGTGAGTATTCCGGTGCAAAAGTGCATCCTTTTCGGAAATTCAGAGCACCCTTTTCCGGAAAAGCAGAGCATACTTTTCCGGAGTAGAGTGCAGTTAATGATTAGTACTCAGGTGGAATCTCTATTCCATGTGATGTAAGTAACTCCTGAAGTAGGTCAATGTTGTGTATTCCGATTGAACGGAACCGCCTGCACGCTTTAGCGGGAAGGCTGTCCGCTCCAAACGGGAAGTTTTAATTGCTAGAATAGGAATAAGGCAATGCCATTAAGCTGGCTGTTCGGTCGGCGCATATTGGCATGATATTACTAGAAAAATGATGGATAAGCTGGTTAAAATGAACATTTGAGCATACCAAAAAGACAGATGTGTATTATCTGCCTGCAGTAAGTATTCAGTTGAAAAGAGTTATCGATATCCGAAATGGACAGCCCCAATGCCATGGAGAGGTCTGCTGAATTGTCGGAACTCTGTTTTGACGGCATGAACATATCGGGTTATAAGCTTTATGATGTCAATGCATGAGCGTGCTTCGTTTTGTATGAAATATTTCCTGACAAGCTTCAGAGCAGTGGAAATATCGACATCGAGACCTGTATTTATTACCAGACTTTCGATTACGCTTACGATTTTCTTCTGCAGCTTCATTTGTCAGAAAGATACCGAAGTTATATAGGATCAGATTTGCATAGATCTCCTGTTTCAGGAATTCAGGTTTTCTGCAATGAAAGTGAAGAAGCCCGTTTGCATGCTTTAAATAACGGAATGAGGTTTCGATTCTCCATCTTCTGTGATAAATTTCTTTGATGTCCGAAGGATCAAAGGTATGAGGAAGATTTGTGATGATGTATTCATAGGAATCTTCCGCAGTTTTGAGTTTTATAACTCGAAATTGTAGATAGTGCAGATGATGACCGTTTAAAAGTTTCTGGAAATTAGGGATTGTTTTGTAAGGGTTCATGTAGTGGTAAACATCACTCTGGGCCTTCATGATCTTGTTGTATTGATCAGTAAAATATCGTTTAACGGTAACATCAAATTCACTTTGGTCATCCGGAAGCTCTGAAATATAGGAAGAAAGCGGGATCTGTATGGCAGAAAACGTGTGCAGATCGCAACACCGCATTTTGCAGTATTCTATAACGGGACAGAGAAAAGACCGGAGAAAGAAGTGCTGAAGCTCTCAGATGCATTTATTAACCGGACGGATACACCGGAGATTGAACTGACAGTTACAGTGTACAATATCAATCCAGATAATAATACGCAGCTTCTGGAAAAAAGTGAAGTACTTCGCGGTTATATGATCTTCGTGAACCGTGTGCGAGAGAATTTAGAACATCAGAAGAAGATTGCGCAGAATGCACCAGAATATGATGAGGCAGCGTATGAGGAAGAACTGGAAGTGGCGATTAATGAAGCAATTGATTATTGTGTGAAGCATCATATCATGGAAGAGTTTTTCAGAGAAAACAGGAATGAGGTGACCAAGAGCATGGTACTTGATTATACATGGGAACGCCGCGAGGAACTGATCCGCGCAGAAGAATATGAGGATGGAAAGCGTGAGGGACTTGAAATTGGCAGAGCAGAAGGCGAGCGGGAAAGAGATCGCTTTTTGATCAATAGGTGGCTGCAAAAAGGAAAAACAGTAGCTGAAATTGCAGAAGATTTGGGAAAATCAGAAGAGTATGTAGAGAGCCTGATGTAAACTTAAATTTCATCGGTAAAAAGAATTGTAAATGCTTTGCAGTAATGGTATAGTTATTGCAAAGCATATTTTCTTTTATCAAGTCT
>CDZA01073501.1_pt1 | contig 10997 bp, 9 predicted proteins | sample 554881 | NCBI WGS metagenome assembly CDZA01 (sample SAMEA3182082, study PRJEB8094) | gut metagenome | biome: human; feature: gut; material: Stool; isolation source: human stools | place: Canada | collected 2012-12-04
TTGCTGCCGTCCTCGGTGTAGATGCCGCAGTAGACCATCGAGCGCACCTTGCGGTAGCCGGGCAGCGGCTCGCTCGCGGGGGTCTCCGCGCCGGTCACGGTGTCGCCGATCTGCGTTTCGTGGACGTCCTTGATGCTGGCGGTGAAGTAGCCGACCTGACCAGCCTCAAGCTGCTTCGCCGGCTCAAGCCCCAGCGGGCGCATCAGGCCGCATTCGAGCACCTTGAAGGTCGCGCCGGTCGCCATCATCCTGATCTCCATGCCGGGCCTGATGGTGCCGTCCTTGAGGCGCATATAGACGATCACGCCGCGGTAGGCGTCATAATAGCTGTCGAAGATCAGCGCCTTGAGCGGGGCGTTCGGGTCGCCCTTGGGTGCGGGGAGGTTGTGGACGATGTCCTCAAGCACCGCGTCGATGTTGATGCCGAGCTTGGCGGAGATCTCCGGCGCGTCCTCGGCGGGGATGGCAAGGATGTTCTCGATCTCCTCCTTCACACGCTTGGGATCGGCGGCAGGCAGGTCGATCTTGTTGATGACGGGGCGGATCTCCAGATCGTGCTCCATCGCAAGATAAGTATTCGCGAGTGTCTGCGCCTCGATGCCCTGTGAGGCGTCCACGATGAGCAGCGCGCCCTCGCAGGCGGCGAGAGAGCGCGAAACCTCGTAGTTGAAGTCCACATGACCCGGGGTGTCGATGAGGTTGAGCGTGTAGACCTGCCCGTCCTGCGCGGTGTAGTCGAAGGTGACGGCGCGGGCCTTGATGGTGATGCCGCGCTCGCGCTCGAGGTCCATATTGTCGAGGATCTGATCCTCCATCTCGCGCGCGGAGACGGCGTTGCACTTTTCCAGCAGGCGGTCCGCCAGCGTGGACTTGCCATGGTCGATATGCGCGATGATGCTGAAGTTGCGGATGTTTTTTTCGTTCATAGCGGTTGCTCCTGCATGGTGTTAATGGGAAGATGGCATCTGCGCGATCCATTTATTAGCCTGCTCGTCGGCGGCGTGCAGCACCTGCGTCATGCTCTGCGCGAGGCCGGGGTAGCTGCCGGTCAGCGTCTCGGCGTCCATCGCGGGAAACGCGCCGTCCCCGGCGGCGTGCCGCTCGAGCGCAAGGCGGTAGAGCGCGCGGCTTTGCAGCATCGCGGCGTCGCTTGCGCCGGCGGAGAAGGCCGCCGCGTCGAGTGCGAAGAAGGCGTCCTTCCCGCCCGCGGCGCGGTGCAGCGCACGGTAGAGCGGATAGATCGCCGCGCCGAGATACTGTCCCGCCGCGGTGACGGCCTCACGGCAATTCGTCTTGCCGAGCAGCTCGAAGAGCAGGTTGACGGTGTTCACCAGCAGCTTCTTTTGCAGCGTAGCGGCGATGCTGCCGCGCAGGGTGCCCTTCTCGTCGCTCGAGTCGTACAGCTCGTCGGAGTCGATCATGCCGCCGTCGCGGTCGAGCGTGCGGCCGAGCAGATAGTCCGCGGAGACATGATAGTAGTCGCACGCCTTCTTCACAAAGGCGAGTCCCGGTTCGCGGACGCCGTTTTCATAGTGGCTCAAAAGCGCCTGCGAGATGCCGAGGTCGGCAGCCGCCTTGCGCTGGGAGATCTCTTTCTCCTGCCGCAGCAGGGCCAGGGTGCGCGAAAAATCAGCGTTCATGCGCGTTTTTCTTCCTCATTTCTACAGATTGCAATTACAGCTCGTAGAGTATAGCAGGTTTTATACAGCTTGTAAATGATTTTTTAGAACTCCGGCGTGTAGCTGCTGCGATCCTGCCGCGGCGGCTCCTCCGGCGCGGTGGCGCGCAGGTAGAACCCGCATTCCGAGAGGGCGAAGTAGGGCGTGAGGTAAATGTCCACGACTCCGGTGAGCACCGTGAGGATCAGCGAGCCGAGCATGATGCCGAGGAAGCTGTCCGGCATGAGCGCGAGGATAACGCCCTCGTAAACGCCGACGATCACAAAAACGATGAGGTACCAGCCGATGAAGCTCAGATGCAGACCGAACAGCTGGCCCTTGTAGCCGATCGTCTGCCGCTTGCTGCGGTTAAGCGCCTCCATCACGCCAAGCTCCGGATTCTGGCAGAGGTTCCAGATGGCGAAGGAGTAGCGGTAGACCGCAATGATTCCGGGGATCACGAAAAGCATCGACCACAGGGCGACGAAAAAGCCCTCGACGATGTACAGGGCGATGACCTTGCCGGCAAAGGTGAAGCCGTCGAACAGGCTCTCATAGGGCATCTCCTCGCGGCGGTGAACGCCGAGACAGTAGCACTTATAGCCCGCGTCGAGCACCTGCGTAATGAGGCCGATGAGGATGCTGGCGAAGGAAACGGACACAAAGGCCACGCCGACGATGCGGCCGGTCAGGCTCGTGAGCGCCGTGTCGAGCAGGCTCAGCGCGAGCGAAACGGCAAGAAACAGCAGCGTGAATTTGATGGGCGAGACCCTCGCCGTGCGGATCAGTTCTCTGGCCTCGCGCCTGATCGCAGCGCGGTCGAGCTGACGGATGGGCATGATACGGTCCTCCTTATTCTTTGTAGAAAAAGTATAGCACCCGCTCTCCGGCGCGTCAAGCGGGCATAGCCGGCGGTGCGGGGACATAGCATGGTTCGGCGGAAGAGGCAAAATCGGAAGCCGCTTCGCATACAGGAAGCGTAAAAATTCAACAAATTTCGATAAATTGCCGGAAAATATGCGTTTTGGCGAAAAGTTATGACTGGACAACGCTTTGCAGTTGATGTATAATCTCAACGATTATGGAGTAGTGTGCGCATTGCTCCAAGCAGTAAAAGATGAGGTGAAGACAATGGCACAAGCTTTCTTTGGCGGCGTTCATCCCAACGACATGAAGGCCGCAACGAATGAGAAGGCCATCGAGCAGCTCTCTCCCCCGCCCGCTCAGGTGGTCATTCCCATGTCGATGCACTTCGGTGCACCGTGTACCCCCATCGTGTCTGTCGGTGACTATGTGAAGGTCGGTCAGAAGATCGGCGAGTTCAAGGGTCTCGGCGCTCCCATCCATGCCAGCGTTTCCGGCAAGGTGGTCGCGATCGAGCCGCGCCCGTATTCCATGGGCGGCAACATGACCTCCGTCGTGATCGAGAACGATTATCAGAACACCGTCAGCGAAGAGGTCAAGGCTCCGGCCGACCCGAACGCTCTGACCACGGAGGAGATGATCGAGATCGTCAAGAACGCCGGTATCGTCGGTATGGGCGGCGCGACGTTCCCGACCCACGTCAAGATCTCCGGCGGCATCGGCCAGGTCACTACCGTGATCATCAACGGCGCGGAGTGCGAGCCCTACATCACCGGCGACCATCGCGCGATGCTCGAGCGCACCGAGGAGATCATCGGCGGCGCGAGCTATCTCGTCAAGATGTTCGGCGTGGATAAAGCCATCATCGGCGTGGAGGACAACAAGAAGAACGGCATCGACGCGCTCAACAGGGTCATTGCGGAGACCAAGGCGCCCGTCATCGTCGTGCCTCTGCACTGCCGTTACCCGCAGGGCGGTGAAAAACAGCTCTGCCAGGCCATCACCGGCAAGCAGGTGCCTCCCGGCGGTCTGCCCAGCGCCATCGGCTGCGCCGTGTTCAACATCAACACGACCATCGCCATCTTCCGCGCCATCACGACCGGTATGCCCGTTGTGAGCAAGGTCGTCACCGTGTCCGGCTCCGGCGTGATCGAGCCGAAGAACGTCGAGTGCCCCATCGGCACCCCCGTTTCCTGCCTGTTTGATTACTGCGGCGGTCTGAAGGACGAGACCTTCAAGATCATCGCGGGCGGCCCGATGATGGGTATGGCGCAGTACACCTGCGATATTCCCGTCGCCAAGGGCACCGGCGCGATGCTCGCCTTCGCCGCCGACGAGGACAAGACCGTTGAGAACCCCACCTGCATCCGCTGCGGCCGCTGCGTGGAGGCCTGCCCCGTGCATCTCGAGCCCCTCTATATGTATATGTATGAGCAGAAGGGCATGATCGAGGAGCTGGAGGCCGCCAACATCATGGACTGCATGGAATGCGGCGCCTGCGCCTACATCTGCCCGGGCCGTCTGCACCTGACGCAGACCTTCAAGACCGGCAAGCAGAAGGTCAAGGACGCTGCCGCCAAGAGAAAAGCCGCCGCCGAGGCCGCCAAGGCTGCCGAGGCTGCGAAGAAGGAGGCATAAGAGAAATGACTGATTATAAGAATCTGAAGCTCAGAGCTTCCTCCAACCCCCACATCCGCAACGGCGAGGACACGCGCGGGCTGATGCTCGACGTCATCATCGCCCTGATGCCCGCCCTGCTCTTCGGCGTGTGGCACTTCGGCGTCCGCGTGGCGATCTCCGCGGTCGTTTCCGTCGCCTCCGCCATCTTCTTTGAGTGGCTCTACCGCAAGCTGCTGCACAAGCCCCAGATGATCGGCGACCTGTCCGCCGCCGTCACGGGCCTGCTGCTGAGCATGGTCTGCCCGCCGGAGCTTCCCGTCTGGATGCTCGTGGTCGGCAACTTCTTCGCCATCTTCGTCGTCAAGCAGCTCTACGGCGGCCTGGGCAAGAACTTCCTTAACCCCGCGCTCGCCGCGCGTGCCGCGCTCGTCGCGTGCTACGCCTCCGCCATGACCAGCTGGAGCAAGGTCGACGCCGCCACCGGCGCGACCCCGATGGCTCTGCTCAAGGCCGGCGACATGGAGGCGCTGACCGCCGCCTATCCCATCAAGGATATGGCCATCGGCTTCATCAGCGGCTCTGCCGGTGAGGTCTCCGCGCTGATGCTGCTCATCGGCGGCGTTTACCTCATCGTCCGCAAGGTCATCTCCTGGCAGACTCCGGTCGCCTACATCGCCACCGTCGCAGTCGTCACCTTCCTGTTCCCGCGCGGCAACGACCCCATGACCTTCATGCTCTACAACGTGCTCGGCGGCGGTCTGTTCCTCGGCGCCTTCTTCATGGCGACCGACTATGTGACCTCCCCTGTCACCAAGAAGGGCCAGCTCATCTTCGGTCTCGGCTGCGGCCTGATCACGGTGTTCATCCGCTACTTCGGCTCCTATCCCGAGGGCGTGTGCTACTCCATCCTGATCATGAACTGCTGCACCTGGATCATCGACAAATACACCAAGCCCACCCGCTTCGGCGTTGACAAGAAAGCCAAGAAGGAGGCGGCAAAATAATGAAGATCGAAGGTAAATTCATTCTCAAGGTCGCCGGCACGCTGACCGCCATTTCTCTGGTCGTCGCGGCGCTGCTCGGCGCGACCAATGCGCTCACCGAGGATAAGATCGCAGCCATCAACAAGGCGAACACCGAGGTCGCTCTCGCGGCGGTCGTCAGCTCGCCCGACTGCGAGTTCCCGCCCATCGAGGAGATCCCGCAGGCCGCTATCGACGCCGCCAAGACGCAGAGCGGCAAGCTCACCGAGGCCTACCGCGTCGTCGTGAACGGCGAGGATGCCGGCTATGCGTTCAAGATCGTCGCCGGCGGCTCGCAGGGCGACATCGAAATGATCGTCGGCGTGGACGCCGACCTGGCTATCACCGGCATCTCCGTGGTCGACGCCGCCGAAACGAGCGGCATCGGCACGAAGGTCATCGCCAATGAGGCGACCACCGCCGGCACCGGCGCGCTCGATCAGTTCGTCGGCAAGTCCGGCGCGGGCTCGCTCGTCGTCAAGACCAACATCGACGCCGTTTCCGGCGCGACCGTGACCACCAAGGGCATCACCAAGGGCGCGAACGCCGCTCTGGCCGCCGCGGAAGCCATGGCTTAAGAAAGGGGGACGAGATCAATGAATTTTAAGAAACAACTCAAAGACGGTCTTATCTATCAAAACCCCGTTCTGGTGCAGGTCCTCGGTATGTGCTCCACCATGGCCATCACCACCAGCATCTCCAACGGCGTCGGCATGGGCATTTCCGTCCTCATTATCCTGACGCTCTCCAACATCTTTATTTCGCTCCTGCGCAAGATCATCCCCAATGAAGTGCGTATCGCGTGCTACATCGTCGTCATCGCGGGCTTTGTCACCATCGTTGACCTGTGCCTGCAGGCGTTCTTCCCCGACATCGCCAAGAGCCTCGGCGTGTTCATTCCGCTGATCGTCGTCAACTGCATCGTGCTCGGCCGTGCCGAGGCCTTCGCCAGCAAGAACTCCGTCGCCGCCTCCGCAGTGGACGGCATCTGCCAGGGCATCGGCTACACCGTCGTTCTGGTCATCATGTGCACGGTGCGCGAGCTGCTCGGCGCCGGCACCCTGATGGGCATTCAGATCATGCCCGCGTCCTACACGCCGGCCCTGATGCTCGTGCTGCCCGTCGGCGGCTTCCTGTGCCTCGGCACGCTCATTGCCGTGATGCAGTGGGCGCTCGCCAAGGGCGAGAAGAAGGCCGCGGAAAAGAACGAAAAGGAGGGCAACTAAATGAGTATCACGTCCTTGCTTGCCATTTCCCTCGGCGCGATCCTGACCAATAACTTCATCTTCGCGCAGTTCCTCGGTATCTGCCCGTTCCTCGGCGTCTCCAAGAAGAGTGACACCGCCATCGGCATGGGTCTCGCGGTCACCTTCGTCATGGGCATCGCCTCCGCCGTCTGCTTCGGCGTGAACAAGCTGCTCATCGCGCTGGACCTCGGCTATATGCAGACCGTGGCGTTCATTCTCGTCATCGCCGGTCTCGTGCAGTTCATCGAGATGTTCCTCAAGAAGTCCATGCCGTCTCTGTACACGGCTCTGGGCGTGTATCTGCCGCTCATCACCACCAACTGCGCCGTGCTCGGCGTGGTGCTGCTGAACGTGCAGAACGACTACACCTTCATCGCATCTGTGGTCTACGGCATCACCGGCGGCCTCGGCTTCCTGCTGGCGATCTACCTGTTCTCCACCATCCGTGAGCGCGTGCAGTTCGCCGACTATCCCAAGTGCTTTGAAGGCTTCCCCATCGCGCTGATCACCGCAGGTCTGATCGCCCTGGCATTCATGGGCTTCTCCGGCCTGCAGGTCTGGCCCGTGTAAGGAGGGTAATGGAATATGGAAAATATCATTTTTGCTGTCCTCGTTCTGGGCGCGATCGCGATCGTGTTCGGCCTGATCCTCTCGGTCGCCGCAAAGGTCTTTGAGGTCAAGGTCGACGAGCGTCTGCCCAAGATCCAGGAGTGCCTGGCCGGCGCGAACTGCGGCGGCTGCGGCTACCCCGGCTGCGCCGGCTGCGCGGAAGCGATCCTCGCCGGCAAGGCTCCCGTCACCGCCTGCGCGCCCGCCGGCGCGGAGGGCGCTGCCAAGATCGCCGCGATCATGGGCATGGAAGCGCCCAGCGGTGAGAAGATGGTCGCTCACGTCATCTGCAACGGCGGCGATGCCGCTGTGAAAAACTTCGAGTACGTCGGCATTGCCGACTGCGTGGGCGCACTCAAGGTCGCCGGCGGCCCGACCGCCTGCTCCTTCGGCTGCCTGGGCTTCGGCTCCTGCGTCGCCGCCTGCCAGTTCGACGCTCTGCACATCAACGACAAGGGCGTTGCCGAGGTCGACAAGGAAAAGTGCACCAACTGCGGCGCCTGCCGCGAGGCCTGCCCGCGCAAGCTGATCGTCGAGGTCCCCTACAAGCAGAAGGTGTTCGTCAACTGCGCGAACAAGAACAAGGGTCCCGCCGTCACCAAGGTCTGCGCCAACTCCTGTATCGCCTGCGGTATGTGCGAGCGCACCTGCAAGTTCGACGCCATCCATGTTGTGAACAACGTGGCCGTGATCGACTACACCAAGTGCCGCAACTGCACCATGTGCGCCAAGGCCTGCCCGAAGAACGCCATCGAACCCATTCCTACTCCCGAGGAGAAGGAGAAGTTCAAGGCCGCGCAGAAGGCCATGGCCGAGAAGAAGGCCGCTGCCGCCAAGGCTGCTGCCGAGGCTGCCGCCGCCGCGAAGGCCGCGGAGGCTCCGAAGGCCGAATAAGGCATCCTATTGCAAAAAGGAAGAGGAAAACCGGAAACGGTTTTCCTCTTCTTCTTTTTTTATCCAATCTTAGTTCACAAACTGTTTACACACCGCCCTATTGACATTGGCATACACTGGTGGTACACTGCGTTTAGCACTCGAGGATAAGGAGTGCTAAATCTATGAGAGAGGGTCGGAGGCATGGAGCTGAGCGCACGCAAAAAGCAGATACTCAAGCGTGTGATCGAGGATTACATTGCCTCCGCTGAGCCGGTCGGCTCGAAGGCCATCGCGCAGGAGATGGGCGGGAGCGTTTCCTCCGCCACCGTGCGCAATGAGCTTGCCGAGCTGTCCGATCTGGGCTACCTTGAGCAGCCGCACACCTCCGCCGGCCGCGTGCCGTCCCCCAAGGGCTACCGGCTGTATGTCAACGAGCTGATGGAGCGGCGCGAGGTCTCCGCGGCGGAGGCCGAGGAGATCAATGAGACCCTGCAGGACAAAATGTCCGCCGCGGGCAGCATGATCTCGCAGGCCGGGCAGATGGCATCCTCCATCGTCGATTATCCCGCCTATGCGGTCGCCGAGGGCAAAAGCGGCGTGACTGTCAAGCGCTTCGAGCTGCTGGGCGTGGACGACACGAGCTTCATCACCGTCGTGATGACGGACGACAGCCGCGTGAAGTCCCAGCTGCAGCGCTCGCCGCTCGCGTTCGACCGCGCGCGGCTCACCGATCTGAGCGCCCTGCTCAACACGCACTTCACCAAGCAGTCCCGCGAGGAGATGAGCGCAAAGCTCATGGGGCTTTCCGATCAGATCGCGCCGGAGCTGTTTCTGGTGCTCTCCGCGACGGTCGGTTATGCCGCCGAAATTCTGGAGGAGGCCGCCAAAAAGGACGTGTTCACCACCGGCGCGAGCCAGATTCTGAAGATGCCCGAGTACCGCGACCTCGATAAAGCGCACGACCTGATGACGTTCTTTGTGGACAACAAGGAAAATCTCCCGGTCCCCGAGGACGACACCCCGCTGAAGATCCTCATCGGGCCGGAAAACGTCAACGAGGCACTGCGCGACACGAGCGTCGTCGTCGCCAGCTATGACATCGGCGGCGGAATGCGCGGGCTGGTCGGTGTGGTTGGCCCCACAAGAATGGATTACGCCACCGTGACCGCACGGTTGAGCTACTTTGCAGACAGTCTGACGCGGATGTTCGGGAAAAGCGAGCTTCCGCCCAAGGAAGAGAAGGAGTAAGAAATGCCGAAGAAGGATAAGCAGAACGCACAGCCCGAGACCCCCGAAAAGGAGCCGCAGGCCGCGGCTGCCGAGGAAAAGGAGCTTCCCCCCGAGGATAAGAAGGAGGAGGCGAAGGCCGAGACCTTCACCGTCACGCGCGAGCAGATGGAGAAGATGGAGGGCCTTGCCAAGCAGCTCGCCGAGGAGCATGACCAGTATCTGCGGCTCGCAGCCGAATACGATAACTACCGCAAGCGCACCGCCAAGGAAAAGGAAGGCATCTACGCCAACGCGAAGATCGACACCATCAAGGGTATGCTTCCGGTGTACGACAATCTCGAGCGCGGCCTCGCCCAGTTCGGCGCGGAGGACGACGATCCCCACAAGAAGGGGCTTGAGATGATCTTCAACCAATATAAAGAAGCGCTCACCAAGCTCGGCGTCACGCCGATCGACTGCGTGGGCAAGGAATTTGATCCCGAGCGGCACAACGCCGTGATGCACATTGAGGACGAGAGCTGCGGCGAAAATACCGTGGTCGAGGTCCTGCAGCAGGGCTTCATGCTCGGCGACAAGGTCCTGCGCTTCGCGATCGTCAAGGTCGCCAATTAAAATCGCAAACAAATAAAATTAAGATAGATTTAGGAGGACAAAATTATGTCTAAAGTCATCGGTATTGATTTAGGTACTACCAATAGCTGCGTTGCCGTTATGGAAGGCGGCGAAGCCGTCGTTATCCCCAATGCGGAGGGCAACCGCACCACGCCGTCCGTCGTCGCGTTCTCCAAGACCGGCGAGCGTATGGTCGGTCAGGTCGCCAAGCGTCAGGCCATCACCAATCCCGACCGCACCATCTCCTCCATCAAGCGTGAGATGGGCACGGATCACAAGGTCACCATCGACGGCAAGGCCTATACCCCGCAGGAGATCAGCGCAATGATCCTGCAGAAGCTCAAGAGCGACGCCGAGGCCTATCTGGGCCAGACCGTCACCGAGGCAGTCATCACCGTCCCCGCGTACTTCACCGACTCTCAGCGTCAGGCCACCAAGGACGCTGGCAAGATCGCCGGTCTTGAGGTCAAGCGTATCATCAACGAGCCGACCGCTGCCGCCCTCGCCTACGGCGTGGATAAGGAGCAGAGCCAGAAGGTCATGGTCTACGACCTCGGCGGCGGCACGTTCGATGTCTCCATCCTCGACATCGACGACGGCGTGATCGAGGTTCTTGCCACCGCCGGCAACAACCGTCTCGGCGGCGACGACTTCGACGAGTGCATCATGAAGTGGATGGTCAGCGAGTTTAAGCGCACCGACGGCGTGGACCTCAGCGGCGACAAGGTCGCCATGCAGCGCCTGAAGGAAGCCGCCGAGAAGGCCAAGATCGAGCTGTCCGGCGTGACCTCCACCAACATCAACCTGCCCTATATCACCGCCGACGCCACCGGCCCGAAGCACCTCGACCTCACCCTCACCCGCGCAAAGTTCAACGAGCTGACCGCGCATCTGGTCGAAGCGACCGCCGGCCCCGTCAAGCAGGCCATGAGCGACGCCGGTCTTACCGGAAACGATATTCACAAGGTCCTGATGGTGGGCGGCTCCAGCCGTATCCCCGCCGTGCAGGAAATGGTCAAGAAGCTCACCGGTAAGGACGGCTTCAAGGGCATCAACCCCGATGAGTGCGTCGCCATGGGCGCGGCTCTTCAGGCGGGCGTGTTGACCGGCGACGTCAAGGGCCTGCTGCTGCTCGATGTCACCCCGCTGAGCCTCGGCATCGAGACGATGGGCGGCGTGTGCACCAAGCTCATCGACCGCAACACCACCATCCCCGTGAAGAAGAGCCAGATCTTCTCCACCGCCGCCGACAACCAGAC